>Ga0210405_10000356_pt1 | contig 63505 bp, 51 predicted proteins | sample IncBWH11MmetaG_FD_155492 | JGI IMG/M metagenome (GOLD analysis project Ga0210405, IMG submission 155492) | Forest soil microbial communities from Barre Woods Harvard Forest LTER site, Petersham, Massachusetts, United States - Inc-BW-H-11-M | ecosystem: Environmental > Terrestrial > Soil >...
ACTGGATGAGGAGGGGATGAAGCCTGGCACCGCAAAGAAAGGGTCAGTTGGAGGATCAACAGTGACTGGCCGGATGATGGAGGCGGCTGACGTCAGCAAGACGCGCGATTACATAACACGCGACCTGGTATTCGTGACGGGCACGGGAGCACCGCCGGCGGGTGTGCTGCCTTGGACGCGCTACAACTACGTGAAGGTGAAGCCGGGCAAGGGCGGCGATTATCGCAAGGTCTGGGAAAAATACAACAAGCCCGTTTTCGACAAGCTGGTGGCGGACGGCGTAGTGCTGGCGTACGGTTTGTCCGTGGAAGAAGTGCGGACGGACGGAGACTTCACGCATTTCGTGTGGTATGCGACGAAGGACCTGGCTTCGTTCGAGAAGGCGCGCGCGGCGTTTACGGCGGACCGGGACAAGAGGAGCCAGGAGGAGCAGGATGCGATCACCGCAGAGTTCCTGAAAACGATCGAGCCCGACGCCTCGCGGTCGGAGGTGGGCCGGTCGATTATGTTCCGCGTGGGTGGGATGAAGTAGGAAGTTAGTTCGCTTCACAAAAAAGAATCAGCAGAGGGCCCCGCGTGGAATTTCTCGCGCGGGGTCTTTTTCATTGGGTTGGGAGATTGGGCTTCATGCTCGAAAGCTGGAGCTTCGCTCCCGCACTCAAAAGTGGGAGCGGCCCGACTCAGACTGCGGGCCCTACAGCGTCTAGCGATGCGAGCAACTGTTGAGAAGAAACTTCTTTCGGAGTGAGTGAGAAGAGTTCGGAAAGATGGTGAACGAGGCGCGGCTTCACTTCGTTGAGAGGGACGTTTCGGTGGAGGAGTTTTTCGAGGGAAGTGGCTTTGCGGTCGGCTATGCCGCAGGGAATGATGAGGTCGAAGTAGCGGAGGTCGGTGGAAACGTTGTAGGCGAAGCCGTGGGAGGTGACCCAGCGGCTGATGTGTACGCCGATGGCGGCGAGTTTTTCTTCGGGAATATTGCCCGGAGGCTGGACCCAAATGCCGGTTTTGCCGGGGATGCGGTAGGCGGTGATGCCGAAATCGGCGGAGGCCCGGATCATGGCCTCTTCGAGGGTGCGGACGTACCAGTGAACGTCGCGGCGGATGGGATCGAGATTGAGAATGGGGTAGCCGACGACCTGGCCGGGGCCGTGATAGGTGATGTCGCCGCCACGGTTGGTTTCGCGGAGCTCGACATTCTTCTGGCGCAGGACATTTTCGGAGGCGAGGAGATTTTTCTGGTTGGCGTTTCGGCCGAGCGTCAAAACGTGAGGGTGTTCGCAGAAGAGGAGGACGTCGTCGATGACGCCGGCTTTTCGGGCGGCGACAAGGCGCTGCAGGAGGGCGTAGGCGTCGGACCAGGAGAGGAGGCCGAGGTCGGTTGTGAGAAGGGTGTTCATGCGGGGCACTGGTCGAAATGTGACTGGTGACTAGTGCTTGGTGACTGGTAGAAAAAGGAGCAAACGATCGCGGCCAATTCGCCACACATGCCGCGCAGGACACCAGTCACTAGTCACCGGTCACCAGTCACTAGACGTTGATCTGCAGGCCGCGGACGGAGGCGAAGGCATCGCCCATGGCTTCCCAGACCGTGGGGTGCGCGTGAATCATGTTCATCATGTCGTCGATGGTGCCTTCGAGATTCAGAACGGCGGCGGCTTCGGACAGAATTTCGGTGGCCAGCGGGCCGATGATATGGATGCCGAGGACTTCGCCGTATTGTTCGTCGGTGACGACCTTGATGAAGCCGCCGTGGTTGCCGAGGATGGTGGCTTTGCTGTTGCCCACGAAGGGAAACTTGCCGGTTTTCACTGTGTATCCGGCATCGCGGGCCTGCTTTTCGGTCATGCCGATGGAGCCGATCTGGGGCTCGCAATAGGTGGCGTTGGGGATGCGCAGCTTGTTGATGGTGTGGGTGGGCTTGCCGGAGATGTGGGTGACGGCGACGATGCCCTCCATCATGGCGGCGTGCGCGAGTTGCGGTAGGCCGGCGACGATGTCGCCGATGGCGTAGAGTCCCGGTTCGGCGGTTTCCATGAATTGGTTGACGTGAACGAACCCGCGTTCGACTTTGGCCTTGGATTTTTCGAGGCCGCAATTATCGGTCATGGCTTTGCGGCCGACGGCGAGAAGGAGTTTTTCGGCCTGCAACGTTTGTGCTTTGCCATCTTTATCTTTGAAGGAGACGGTTACGCCCTTGGCGTCTTTTTTCACGCCGTCCACCATGCACCCGGTCTGGATGTTGATGCCCTTTTTCTTGAAGCTCTTCTCGAGTTCGGAGGAGACTTCCTCGTCTTCGACGGGAACAACGCGCGGCAGGGCCTCGAGAATTGTGACCTGGGTGCCGAAGGAGTTGTAGATGGAAGCGAACTCGACGCCGACGGCGCCGGCGCCGATGACGATCAAGGTCTTGGGAATTTCCGGGAGTTCGAGGATGGAGCGATTGGTGACGATAATCTTGTGATCGGGCTCGATGCCGGGGAGCGACTTGGCTTCCGAACCGCTGACCATGAGGATGGCGCCGGCTTCGATGGTCTCTTTCTTGCCGTCTTTTTCAACACTGATTTTGCCGGGGCCTTCGTATTTCCCCCAGCCCTGCTTCCATTCGACTTTATTTTTCTTGAAAAGAAACTCGATGCCCTTGGCGTGCTTGTTGACGATCTTGGTCTTGCGGGCCAGGATGTTCGGCCAATTGATTTTTACCCCGGGAATTTCGAAGCCGAGTTCCTCGGCATTCTTGAAATGGTCGTAGACATCAGCGTGGTGCAGGAGAACCTTGGTGGGGATGCAGCCGACATGCAGGCAGGTGCCGCCGAGGAACGGATCCTTTTCGATCACGATGGTTTTCAGTGCGAGTTCGCCGGCGCGAATCGCCGCGACATAACCTCCGGGCCCGCTGCCAATAATTGCCACATCATATTTCGCCACGCGTAGTCTCCCTTCGGACAGGCCGAACTCCACCGCAAGCGCAGAATCGATCGGGCAAAGATGGAAGATGCAAACGGAATTGCCCAGTGGAACGCAAGCGGGTCCCGCAAAAAGTCAATTGTAGCAGCGGGTTCGAGGGGGGAGCAACTCGTGGCCAGTGCCAGTACGCATGATTGGGTACAAAGGCCCGTTCCAGAACGGGAAAACGCTGGAGAGCCCTGGGAGGCTTCGGCTGGGGTGTACACCATTCGGGTATATAAGGTTGCGTTTTTGTTCCAATGATTTAGCGTCGCAAGGTTGGCGGAGAGGAACAATGTCGAGCCTCGCAACGCGTCCCCGCAAGCAGGACAAGAAGCACCCGAGTGCTTCCCGATTTGGGAGAGCGTGTGAAAACTTTTGCACAATCCTGGCGAGCAAAATCTGCGGCATATTTATTGCAAAAACACTTTTTACTATTGCGTAAGATACCCCACTACTATATAAGCAAGTTGGTCGAACCTCCGGAATACCATTGGTTGTCGTAACCACTCATTCAACAGCGGGAGGCTCAGATGCTGAGGGCAGACGGGACGTATTGGATTTGCCAGAACCGAGATTGCGGAATGACAGCGGTATGCGATGCAACGGAGAGCGGCGTGGAGACGCACACTTGCCGCTGCGGGAGCTTGATGAAGAAAAAGGCGCACGCAACGGTGTTTTCGTACCTGAATTTCCTAGGGGAAGAGGAAAGCAACAAGACCGCGGACATAAGCGAAAAGGAAGAGGCACCATGCGAGAACTGAAGATCGTCGAGATATCCGGGCGGGGCAAAACACCGTTGGTTGTGAAAGGAAGCTTGCCGCGCGTTTTTCTGGGCCTGGGAGTATTTATGGAAGCGGGCCTGCTGTTTTGCGGAAGTTATCTGCTTGCGGACGCAATCCTGCAACCGCTGGATGCCGGAACATTTTCGGTGGTTGCCGGAGGACTGTTTCTGGGACTGGCGTCCGTGCTGCTTTTCTACCTGGCTTGGCCCGGCAAAAGAGGGTCCATATCGCACCGCGAGAAGCCCGAGGTGCGGCCAGTGGAAGTCGCATCCACTAAGTACGAAGCAGCGGTGCAAACACGGCCGCAGCCCAACTGGGTCGCGGACAAAAAAGAAGGGATGCTCCGGCCGATGTAGCGCCGGTTCACGCGCGCGACAGTGCCGGCAGGTATTTCTCTTCAGAGATCTTGCGGTGATGGAGCGAATGGCCGGCGATGATGAACGCGATCGCCAGGACGGTGACTTCCTTGCCGCTGGCGGTGCCGCGACGAAGCCAGGAAGCATCATCGAGAGAGCGGATCAGCGCGATACTGGCGCGGCGAATGGCGGAGAATTCCTCGAGCAAATCCGAAAGTTTGCGGGAAGAGGCGTTCGAGACCTTGACATAGTCGTCCTGCTCGAAACCGGGGAGCGGCGTCTCGTCGCCGCGGGCGATGCGAAGAATACGGACGGCGAAGATGCGCTCGGCGTCGTTGATGTGGCCGAGAGTTTCCTTGATGGACCATTTGCCGGGGGCATAGCGGAAATCAGCCTGCTGGTCGGTCAGCGGCCCTAATAATTGCTTCAGTTCCTGAAGCTGCGATTCGAGAATCTCCAGAAAATTCCCGTCTGGCACGAGCATCACGTACTTTCCATAGTAGGGAGCGTAGTCGTTCGACTGCGGGCGCTTTTGTGTCATCATGCGGATACCTCCAGCGAACTGCGAAAGAAATAGTATAGCGTGAGAGCTGCGGCGCGGAGGAATCCAGCAATAGGGAACCGGATGGCGGAACTTAATTTCAGGCGGATGCGGGTGGCGTTTCAGGGCGAGCCCGGAGCTTTCAGCGAGGCCGCGGCGGTGCAACTCCTGGGAGATGGGATTCGCACAGTGCCGCGGACGACGTTTGATGCGGCATTTCAGGCGATCGCCGAGGGCGCGGCGGATGCGCTGCTGGTGCCGGTGGAGAATACGCTGGCGGGTTCGGTGGTGCGCGTGTACGACCTGCTGCTCGAAAGCAAGCTGGAGATGTGCGGGGAAACGATTCTGCCGATCGAGCACCAGTTGATGGGGATGCCGGGCGCGAGGCGGGAAGACTTGAAGGCCGTGGCTTCTCATCCGATGGCGCTGGCGCAGTGCGAGCGATTTTTTGCCGGGAACCCGCGATTGAAACGGGTGCCGGCCGAAGATACCGCGGGTAGCGTGCGAGAAATGATGGAGCACGGCGATAAACATTATGCGGCCATTGCGGGGCGCCGGGCGGCAGGGCACTACGGCGCGGTGATTTTGCAGGAAAACATTCAGGACAACGCGGAGAATTTCACACGCTTCGTTCTATTACTGCCTCCAGAGCAGGCAAAGCTTTACAGGGGTGCCGATGCCAAGAAGATCTCGCTGGCGATGCGGCTGGCGCACAAGCCGGGAGCGTTGCTGGCTTCCCTGGAACCTTTTGCGAACCACGGCGTGAACTTATTGAAGATAGAAAGCCGGCCAATTCACGGACGGCCGTGGGAGTATCAGTTTTATCTGGACGTGGAGGCCGAAGAGCCAGAGCATTTAGAGCTTGCACTGAAGGAGGTTGCGGAAGCGACAAGCGAGTTGCGCGTGTTGGGAAAATACGCGGCAGGGCGCCGATGAGCGGGAAATAAAAACGGGGCACAAAATAAATTGTGCCCCGTTCGATTGCACAGAGGATTTAGCAGTAGCTGCAGGCTTCGTCGCCGACGGTGGTGCCGGACATACCATCTTTCATGCGGCGGAGACGGCGGCCGAGGCGTTCGGCGAGTTGATGGCGAGCGCGCCACAGGCGGGCCTTCAGCGTGTTTTCGGTGACGCCAAGTTTCTTGGCCGCTTCCCCGGTGGAATAACCTTCGACTTCGCGGAGAACGAACGCGGTCCGCAGTAAGGGCGAAAGTTCGTCGAGATTTTCGTTGATGATCTCGCGAATTTCCGTTCCCGCGTAAACCTGTTCGGGCGTCGGGCCATCGTCGGCGTAGCGCTCGGCGGCCGGCAATTCGTCCTCGTGATGCGTTTCATCGAGGGAAACCGCGGGACGCGCCTTGGCGCTGCGGCGCTTCATGAGCGCAGCGTTGATGACGATGCGCGTGAGCCAGGTGGAAAACTGCGAGCGGCCCTCAAAACGCTTCAGATTGCGGTAGGCGGAAAGCAATCCGTCCTGCAGGGCGTCTTCGGCGTCTTCCGCATTGCCGAGCACACGAAGGGCAGTCTGGAACAACTGGCGGTGGTAACGGCCAAACAGCGATTCAATCGCTTGAGCGTCGCCACGCTGACCTGCACGAATCAACTTCTGTTCCGTAAGTTGCGTTGCATTGATCACTTGCGTTGCCATATCATCCCCCCAACGAGCCTTATATGAGTCATTACGCGCGAAAAGGTTACAAAGTTTCTCTAGTGGACCGGCACACTCCCGCCGCCCATTTTTGGGCGCTTCAATAGCAAGAAAATAGGAATGATGGCGAAAAAAACGACGCCCAAAAGCTTGTAATTGTCGAGGAAGGCAAGCATGGTCGCCTGGCGCTCGATCATCCGGAATAGCATTCCATGCGCTTGCGCGGCCGCGCCGGGGCCCGACGATCCGCCGGATATCGAAGTAGCGGCAAACCCCGCCAATGTGGTTTTGAGCGCCGGATTCATGTCGTTCACATTGTCCATTAGACGCGCCTGGTGCAATTGGGTTCGCCGCTCGAGCAGAGTTGTGACCGTGGCAATGCCCACGCTGGCGCCGATGTTGCGGGCCAGATTGATGATGCCGGTACCCATGTTGGTCTTTTCACGCGGCACATAGGCGAACGCCGTAACATTAATGGGGATGAAAAGAAACGCAAGACCCAACGACTGCAGCACCCGGCCGAGAACGGCATGCGTGAAATCGAGCGAAAGATTCCAGCCGGCCATGACCAGCAGCGCGGAGGCGGAGATCGTGCACCCAAAGGTAATCAGGTACCGCGTGTCCACGCGGGAAACAAGGAACCCGACAATTGGCATGCAGAGCATGATGGTGGCGCCGCCGGGGGAAAGCGCGAGTCCAGCGCGTTCCGCGGGATAGCCCATGAGTTGCTGCAGCATCTGCGGGATTAAAACGGTGCTGGAGTACAGCACGAAGCCGAGAAAGAACATCGCGAGAGTCGAGATGGCAAAATTGCGATCCTTCAACATGCGGAAATCCACGACAGGCTCTTTGGCCTTGAGTTCGCGAATGACTCCGCCAACCAAACCCACCAGCATCAGCACCGCGAAGAGGCGAATGAAACCTGAGTCGAACCAATCCTCGCGCTGGCCTTTGTCGAGGATGATTTGCAAGCTGCCGAGGCCGAGGCTGATCAGGCCCAGGCCGATGTAATCGATGCGGAAGCCGTCGCTGATCTTGATGCGTTTCATGTACGGCGGATCAGAGACGAGGAAATACGTCAGGCCCAGCGAGAGGATTCCCACGGGAACGTTGATGTAGAAAATCCAGCGCCAAGAGAAATTGTCGGTGATCCATCCGCCGAGCCAGGGGCCGAGCGTGGGCGCGACGACGACCGCGATGCCATAAACGGCGAACGCCATGCCGCGTTTGGAGAGCGGAAACGTGTCGTTCAGGATTGCCTGTTCGCTGGGCTGCAGGCCGCCGCCGCCGACTCCCTGAAGAATACGGAAGAATACGAGCATGCCAAGGCTGGCGGCAAAGCCGCACAAGAACGAACTGAGCGTGAAAATAGCAACGCAGCCCATGTAGAAGCGCTTGCGGCCCAGCAGCGAAGAAAGCCAGCCGGAGAGCGGCAAAATCACGGCGTTCGAAACGAGATACGAAGTGAGAACCCAGGTGGATTCATCGGCGCTGACAGAGAGATTCCCGGCGATGTGCGGCAAGGCGACGTTGGCGATGGAAGTGTCGAGAACTTCCATGAACGTCGCAAGCGTCACCGTGACGGCGATCACCCACGGGTTAATCGAGCCATCCGGCATGCGCAGCTTGGAGAGGAATCTTTCCATATCGTTCGCTTAAGAAACTCGCGCTACTTCGTGATCACCGTGACATCCACATTCATGCCAGGGCGCAAAACCGCCACGTTGGCAGGAATCGGATCGAGAATAATTTTTACCGGGATACGCTGCACAACCTTGACGAAGTTCCCAGTCGCGTTTTCCGGTGGCAGCAGGCTAACAACGGCGCCCGTGGCTCCGGCGATAGAATCCACGTGGCCGGGAAATGTTTTGCCGTAGGTGTCGACTTCGACGTCCGCCTTTTGGCCTGGGCGCATTTTGCGCAACTGGGTTTCCTTGAAATTGGCGGTGACCCAGACGTCCTGAAGAGGGACGATCACCATCAAGCCCTGGCCCTGCTGAACGATTTGGCCGTCTTCCACCTGTTTGTGTGTCACCACGCCGTCGATGGGCGCGACGACGTTGCAGTAGCTCAGGTTCAATTGCGCGGCATCGACCTGTGCGCGGGCCTGCTCGACTTTCGCGAGTTTGGCCTGGGCGTCGGCGGAGCGCATGGCCACGCGCTTGATGTCGGCGTGCGCGGTGGCAACACCCGCTTCGGCTTGCAGAACGCGGGCTTTGGAAGCGTTGAGTTGCGCTTGGCTGATTTCCACGTTGCGCTGAGCCTGGACGAGCTTTTGCTCATCGGCGTTCAGGGCGCTGGCGGTGGCATCGGCGTTGGCTTTCGCGGCGTCGTACTGCTGTTTTGAGATTTCGCCCTTTTCCATCAGCGGCAGGTAGCGGGCAAGGTCAGCTTGCGCGAGTTTTGCATTGGCGCGGCTCTTTTCGATGTTGGCTTGCGCGTAGGCGAGATCCGCGGTTTGCGACTGCTCGTAGGTGGCTTGGGCGCGCATCAGGTCAGCTTGGGCACCGGCAAGTTGCGCCTGAGCGCTGGAGGTGCCGCTGGCGGTGTCTTCGCTGGTACGCGGAACATCCACGCCGGCGGAGCGCGCTTCGCCTTCCGCGAGAGCAAGGGCGCCTTTGGCCTCGTCGAGAGCGGCTTGATAGTCCGCGCGATCGAGCTGTACGAGAACCTGTCCGGCTTTCACCGCTTGATTGTCGTTCACTTGAACTTTGGCGACGCGGCCGTAAATTTTTGCGGCGATGGGCGTGATGTGGCCGTCAACCTGGGCGTCGTCGGTGCTTTCGCGGTTGTGGAAGTAGAGGTACAAGCCGAGCACGGCGGCCAGCAGAATGACGCCGCCAAGCATTAGGCGCTGGCGGAGTTTCGAACTGACCAGGGAGTCGGGCTCCAGATCGAGCCTCTGCGTTTCCCCGTGGGGCAGCTTTACGTTTACCGCATTTTCTAGTCCTACATCGATCTCAACACTCATGGGTCCTCACTTCGCGTAAGTTTTTTCCATCTGCCCGACCGCGCGCGCGAAGTCGGCGCGGGCCTGGTTGAAACGGTAGAGCGCCGCGATCTGGTTATCGTTGGCGCGGGAAAGCGAATCCTGGGCGGAGATGACTTCAATGTTGTTGGCGACGCCGGCTTTGAACCGGTCGCGGGCCTGATCGACTTCTTCCTTGGCCAGTTGCACACCAAGGTTGGCGACCTGCACTTCGCTGCGGGCGGATTGCAGATTTAACAGCGAGGTCTTTACGTCGAGAGCAATCTGGTTGCGCAGATCAGCCTTTTGTTGATCGATTTTCTGCAACTCCAAATCGGCCTTGACGATTTCCGCGCGGATTCGGCCGCCGGTGAAGAGCGGCATGCTGACGGAGCCCTGATATTGATATGTAGGGATGCTGCTGCCGGGCGAGGAGCCGAAATAGGCCCAGTTGCCGTCGAAGCGCACCGAAGGCAGGCGCTGGTACTGCGAGGCTTGTTTTTCAAGTTTCGCGGACTTCTCTTGCGACTCAATCGCTTTCCACTCCTGGCGGGTGGAGAGAGCGTCGTCGATGCTGGCTTCGACTTCCGGCTGAGGAGTATCGAAGAAGCTGAGGGAGTCGGCCAACTCGATTTTCTGGCGCGGATCGAGATTCAAAAGCTTGCTGAGTCCGAAGAGGGAAGTCTCGCGGTCATTTTCCGCTTCGATGAGGCGCTGTTTTTCGTTTTGCAGCTCAACGTTGGCGCGCAGAGTGTCGATGCCTGTGCCCACGCCTTCCTTCTGCAGGTCGGCGGCTTGATCGTAGAGGGCCTGAGCCAGCTCAACCCGCGATCTTGAAGCTTCGACATTGGCGACTGAGCGTAGAGTCCCGATGTATTGCGAAACGACCAGCAGAATCACCTGCTCGCGCGTGGACAAGCTGTTGGCTTTGCTGGCATCCACGTTGCTTCGAGCGGCCTGATAACGCCTCCAGAGTGAAAGATCAAAAATCGAGCTGCTGAAGGCAGGCCCCGCCGAGAAAAGCTGGTAGGGGCCGATGTGCTCTGGGAAAGGAAATTGCTTGGGAACAGTGCCGCCAAATTGAGCATCCACGTTCACGCGGTTCGCGGAATCCGCGACTTGCAAATTTGCTTGAGGCAAGAGATCGGAGCGGCTGATGTTCTTGTCCTGAATGCTTTCCGCCGCGTTGAGAACGGCAATTTGCTGTGTGGGGTTCTGCTTGATGGCCAGCGCGACAGATTGTTCCAGGGTGAGTTTGAGCGTCCCCGTCGGGGCGTTGGCAGGCAGCACGGAGTTTTTGGTTTGCGCCCCAGAGAAAGTGGGAACGAGAAGGAGACTGAAAAAGATGACGTAGAAAATGAAGGGCGAACCTTTAGACGGGTCATTATCTTTGGGATCTTTGGGATCTTTGGGATCCTTGGGCCCACGCGTTTCCGTTTTGCGGCCCGGTCCAACGATTTCCGTGACCACGGCTTGATTGAGGCAGCCTTCCGCAAGGAGTTCCGCGCCGAGACGGTACATTTCCTTCAGCAGGATTTTGCCTGCGTTATCAATGAAGCTGACGCCGCAGAGGTTAATGCAAAACTTTGGCCGGGGAGTCGCGGCGGAAAGTTCACGCCAGCACTGCTCCAGAGTAGCCACGCGCGGTCCGGAGAGGGAGCCCTCGACGCTGAGGAAGAGTTTTCCCCGCCTATTTTCGGTGGTGATTCTTAACATGTGGAGTTAGTCTCGCTGGTAACGGGAGTGCAAGGGTGATGCCAATTCAAGTCAATTCTTGTTCACACATAAGTTAATTTATTTCTGTAATTTACATAAAAGACAGCGTTCAGAGGATGGAGCAAAGTGTCGTTTAGTAGTCATATGCCCATATAATGGCCTTACAGATCGGACCATATGTAGTCATTATTTGGCAAGGGCTGTAGCGTGGGGGCTCGTTACATCAACTCATTCCACCGACAATGCTGCCAATCTTTCAAACGACTTCTAATGGCGAACGGCGATGGCCTGCATTTCGAAATGGCCTCCGCGAAGGAGGGAGCCGGCGCCGATGAAGGCGCGGGCGGGAAAGTCCTTGGAGAAGTAGGTGCGGTAGGCAGCGTTGAATTTGTCGTAATAAGCGAGGTCGGTGCAAAAGACCTGGACGTAGACCAGATCGTCCATGGTCATGCCGCCGACGGCAAGGGTGGCCTTGTAGCCATCGAGAAGAAGCTTTATTTCGTCCTCAATTTTCTCAGGAGCTTTTCCGGACTTGGGGTCAAGACCGATGCTGCCGGCGAGATAGAGTGTGTCGCCGGCGAGAATGGCGTTGCTGAAGGGCGCCTGCACCGGCTTGTCTGGCAGGTTGATAGCGCGACGCTTGGATTGAGCTTCACCCTGCGAGAATGCGCCACGCACAGTGAAAATGGTCGAGAGGCCGAGGGCAACGAATAGAATCCAGACACGACGGTTCATGAAAAACTCCTGATCAAAGAATCGGCTACTGGCGGCGAGTGTAAATCGGAGACCGGGCGTGGGCAAGGAAAAAGCGGTGGCGAAGGAATCGAGCATGGCTGCGCGCCGGCATTTGATAGAATGCCCGCGCATCGGGAGACACTTATGAGAACTCGAGTGACATGTTGGATTGGGATTACAACGATTCTGCTGGCGACGGGGATGCCGGCAGCCGCCCAGGACGACCTGGATCAAAGGATCGACAGGAACATTAGCGACTGGGTGGGCACCTATAAACATTTACACGAGCACCCGGAACTTTCGACGGAAGAAAAAGAGACTTCCGCGCTGGTCGCTGCGCAATTGAAGAAGATGGGATACGAGGTGACCGACCACTTCGGGAAATACGATTCGGGGCTGGCGGCGTATGGAGTTGTTGCGGTGCTGCGAAATGGCACGGGCCCGACGGTTTACGTACGCACGGACATGGATGCGCTGCCGGTGACGGAAAATACGGGATTACCGTACGCAAGCAAGGTGCGAGAGAAGCGGCCGAATGGAGAAGTGGGAGTGATGCACGCCTGCGGTCACGATTTGCACATGACGGTGTTCCTGGGCACCGCGAAAATGATGGCGGAAACAAAGGATAAGTGGAGCGGGACGCTGGTGATGATTGGGCAGCCAGCGGAAGAGACCGTCGGGGGAGCGTCGGCGATGCTGCACGCGGGGTTGTACACGAAATTTCCCAAGCCGGATTATGTGATTGCGCTGCATGATACTTCTGTTCTGCCGGCCGGGACAGTGGCGTGGCACGCCGGACCGATGCTGGCGGGAGCAGACTCGGTGGACATTACGATTCGGGGGTATGGAGGGCATGGCGCGGCGCCGTACGTGACGAAGGATCCGATCGTGATTGCATCGGAGCTGGTGGTCGCTCTTCAGACCATCGTGAGCCGGGAGTCGGACCCGCTGGTGCCGACCGTGGTCACGGTGGGATCGTTCCACGCGGGGACGAAGCACAACATTATTCCGGATGAGGCGCACCTGCAGTTAACGGTCCGGACGATGACGCCGGCGCAGCGCGAAAAAGTGCTGGCGGCGATCAAGCGCATCACGAACGGGATCGCCGAAGCGGCGGGGATTCCGGCGGAGCGCGCGCCGATCATCGAAATTGCGAAAGACAATGTGCCGGCGACGATCAACGATCCGGCGCTGACGCAGCGTGTGGCGCACGCGTTGGAAAAATCGCTGGGCAAGGAAAACGTGTGGGCGGGCCAGCCGATTATGGCCAGCGAAGATTTCAGTTTGTTCGCGCTGGAAGACCCGAAGCCACCGATTACGATGTTCTGGCTGGGAGCAACGGATCCTGCCAAGTGGAAAGAGGCGCAGGAAAAGGGGACGCGGTTGCCCGGGCCTCATTCGAGCGAGTTTGCGCCTTTGCCGGAGCCGGCGATTCGCACGGGCGTGAAGGCGATGACCGGGGCTGCTTCGGAATTGCTGCACAAATAATCTGTGGCCTGGAACGATTAAGGAAAAACAGAGATTTCAACGCAGAGTTCGCTGAGAAAGAGCGCAGAGGACGCTGAGAAGAGAATTCCAGATAACCTGTTAAGGCTTTGCTGATTCGAAGGGAACAGGCTGCGAAACGGGCGCGGGTGCTTGCTCGGCATCTTTTGGTGGTTGTTTGCTTTCCTGCGTTGAGAGCTCTTTGACGATTTCCGCGGTGCGCTTCTGGCTGATCTGGCAGGCGGCGTCATAAATGCGGCACTGGGCCAGGGTGAATTTGCAGCCGCAGGTGCAGGACTCGGCGTTGAATTTGTGCAGAGCGGCGTCGCGCTGCTCGGGGGAAAGTTTGGACAGGTCCACGCCGGGGAGAATCTTGGCGCGGTCGGCATGCTTCAGAAAAATGTCGCCCTCATCCTGAAAGGTTTCCACTTTGGCGGCAACGGGAAGGCCGAGTAGCGCGCGCACTTCCGTTTCATAGAGAGCGGGATTAAAGAGGCCGACGTGTTTCTGGACGACACGGCCACCCGTGTTGATTACAAATACTGTGGGTAGCGCGGCGATGCCTCCGTAGGCAAAGCGTGTTTCGGAATCCGCCAGCGCGACGGGATAATTGATGCCCTCGGATGCGATCACGCTACGGATTTCTTTTTCATCGTCGTCGTCCACCACCAGGCCAATAATCTGCAGGCGGTCCTTGTAGCGGTTCTGCAGCGCGATTAATTCCGGAATTTCCTCCCGGCACGGGCCGCACCAGGTGGCCCAGAAGTTCAGAAGGATGACTTTGCCGCGGGACGCCTCGAGAGTCAGGTCTTTGCTAGCGAAATCCTTGAACTTGAAATCGGGAGCCGGGTCGGGGTCGCGAACAAAACGGACAACGGGCAATTGAGCAAGGGCGGTGCCTGCGAATGGAAACAACACGAGTGCCGCGAAGAGGCCCGCGAGTGTGCGTGAGAGGTGGCGTTTGCGACTTGGAAGCAGCTTCATCATCTACCTTTTCAGGAAAGCACAGTCCCCCGGTTAATCCAAGTGGACGTTTCGTGTTAGACAGGGCGCCTGATGCCCAGCTTGCGGATGCGGGCTTGCAGGGTGGTGCGCTTCATGCCTAATAAGGATGCGGCGCCTCGGGGGCCGGCGATGCGCCAGTTGGTCTGACGAAGAGCGCGAAGAATGTGCTGGCGGTCGGCGTCTTCGAGCGTGGCAATGGGAGCCGTGGAAGTGTTGGGAGCGGCGGCTATCGCCATCGGGATGGGCGATTGTTCCGAGGCGCCGCCTGCGGCAACGAAAGCGGCGGAGGCCGCTTTAAGTTCAGCGACAGGAACGCGCAACTCTTTGCCCGCCGAGAGCAACACGGCTCTTTCGATCAGATTCTCGAGTTCGCGAATGTTGCCGGGCCAGGAATAGTTCACCAAAGCGTCCATCACGTCTGCGGGAACGTACTCAACGGTCTTGTTCTGGCGGCGGCTGAATTTTTGAACGAAATAGCGCACCAACAGTGGGACATCTTCGCGGCGTTCGCGGAGCGGCGGAACAAAAATGGGGAAGACGTTGAGGCGGTAATAAAGGTCACTGCGGAATTTGCGCTCGGCGACGAGTTGCGCGAGATCCCCGTTGGTTGCAGCGACCACCCGCACATCCACTCGCTGCGTGCGGTTGCCGCCGAGGCGCTCGAATTCCTGCTCCTGCAAAACGCGCAGAAGCTTGGGCTGCAGTTCGAGGGGCAGGTCGGCGATTTCATCAAGGAAAATCGTGCCGCGGTCGGCGAATTCGAAGCGGCCCATTTTCTGTGTGAGGGCGCCCGTAAAGGCGCCGCGCTCGTGGCCGAAGAGTTCGGATTCGAGCAGGCCGGCGGGAATGGCGGCGCAATTTACCTTGACGAAGGTGCGTTCGCGACGCGGGCTGAGATTGTGAATCGCGCGGGCGATGATTTCTTTACCGGTGCCTGTTTCGCCCTGGATGAGGACGGTGGTTCCGGCGGGCGCAGCGAGTTCCACCTGTGCCAGGGTGCGGCGCAGGACGGGGCTGTCGCCAATGATTTCCTCAAAATTGAATTCGGAGCGAATTTCCTCTTCGAGGTAAAGTTTTTCGACAGCGAGCTTGTCTTTGAGCGCGTCGATTTCCTTGAAGGCCAGGGCGTTTTCGAGGGCGATGGCGACTTGCACGCCGACCTGTTGCATGAGTTCAACATCGGCGGGCGTAAACGCACCGGGATTGCGGCTGGCGAGATTGATGGTGCCGAACGTGCGGCCGTGGGTAGTCAACGGCACACAACAGATGGCCTGCACCGCCTGCTCGCGCAAGAAACGCAGCACGTCGTGACGAAATCGATCTAGATCCTTGCCGCGCGTGATGAGCACCTGGCCGCTGGAAAAGCATTGGCCGGCCGGCGAGCCTTCAAGTGGAACGGTGATTTCAGGATTGGAGATCGTGGAATTTCCCGGCAGATCCAGATAGTGAATTTTCAGGAGGCCCGAGGCGGAATCGAGCAGCGCCAGGCTGGTGTAGTCGTGCTGAAGAACGGGCTTGATCGAAGAGACGATTCCTTTAAACACGGTGGCGGGATCGCGGGTGCTAACCAGGAGATTGTTGATTTCGAGGAGAACTTGCAAACGGTCGCGTTCGCGAGCCAACTGTTTCTGATAGGCTTCCGCGGCTTCGAAATTCAGGGCATTATCCACGGCCACGGCCACCTGAGCGGCCACGCGCTTCATAAATTGGATTTCGGCTTCGCTGATGCCTTGCGGAACGTAACGTCCGAAAACCATGGTGCCCAGCCGGTGATGGGCAGTGGTCAGTGGAAGAATGGCCGTCGAATGTACGCCGACGGCCTGCAATCTTTTCATAAAGTGGGGATAGCGCGCGTCTTTGGAGGTGTCCTGAGTGAGGAAGAGTTCCTGGTTTTCGAAAACCCAGCCGGAAGGTGAGTTGGCAACTGGCATCTCTTCCGAAGCTTCCTTTGCGATGGGATCGTGCGTTTCCAGAATGTGGAGGCGCATGGTGCCGCGGGCAGGATCATGAAGAATCAGGCCGAGAAAATCGAATTGCAAGACGGCATGGAGACGATTGGAAAGTTCGTGGAAGAGGAGCTTCAGGTCGCGCTGCTGGGCAATCGTTTCGCTGACCTCGAGCAGGGCCTCGAATTGCCGGACGGGTTGCGTTAGGGGTGAAGAAGGGGCGATGTCGGGAGTTGTGTCTGGCAGCTTCGCCATGAAACGAGAATAGCATCCGGTTCGGCGGGCTCACAACAAAAGGCGGGGTGTGCGGGAAGAGGGCGGTTTTCGTATACTTTGTGCTTCGATCGAAATTGGAAGAGGACGTTGGACGAAAAACGCATGTTGAAACATTTGTGTAATCGATATTTGTTTCGATTGGCGTCTGGATTGGGATTGCTGCTCGCATTGGCCTCGATCGGCGGATGCGTAACCGAGCCGCGGCCAGAAAATTCACGCATTGAGGAACGCCAACAGCCCAGGGGGGAGCAGCGAGGCGCAGCCAATCGTCACAACCTTTCGCGAGATGAAGAGCGCGGCGGGCATACGCTGGCGCGGCACGTGGCACGCACGGACGACGAATTGCGCGAAAGGCTCACGCGCGAGCGGAATATCTCCGCGGCCTCCACGTGGACCGATCGTGAAACGGCAGAGACTGTTGTGGCGGAAGCCCTGGCGGCGGAACGTAGCCGCAGGGATGGCTGGATGCGGCGAGGATACCCGCGCGCCAACCTGGCGCTGCACTATACTGCCGGGCGCGTGATCGGCCGCAGCTTGAGGCGCGGGGATTCGCGAACAATAGACTGTTCCAGCGCGGTGATTGTGTTGCGCGCGGACGGACCGGAGAGTTTCTACGTGTTGACCACTTACCCGGAGGCGCGTGAATGACGGACGAAGAGAAGAAGTCGAACCACTTTGACCCTGAGAATTATCCGGCGCTGATGGAATTTTTGCCGGCGTATTTGCACGAGGATTTTGGCGTAGAGTACGGCTCTGCCGCGCGAGCGTTTGCGGCGCTGGTATCGGACGCGAACGGCGACCAGATTCGCAACGTCAAGGAAGAGTGGCAGACTCTGCGGCAGGCTTTTTCGGGGCGGCCTTGGCCGGACGTGCAGAGCGGGCTGGCGCAATTGGGAGCCGCGTGGCGCCCGGAATCCGAGCAGGAGTTGCAGGCGGTGGACGAAATTCTCAGCCGGGCCGATGCGTGATATTCTTAAAGACTGCAGGCCCGTAGCTCAGTTGGTTAGAGCGCTACCTTGACACGGTAGAGGTCTGGGGTTCGAGTCCCCACGGGCCTACCATATTTTCAAATACTTGCAGATGGGTAGTTGTGACTGGCACGCCATTTGTGTCGTTGTTTGTGCCATGACCGTCCCCTTCCGAAGGCGCAACCGAGAGCGCATCGAGGGCCTTGCGCTTAGCCAGCATTCGGACGTGCGAGTAGCGTCTCAGCATTTTTGCCGAAACGTGACCTGCAATGGCCATAACGGTTTGGTCGCTCACCGGGGATTCGGCTAGCTCAGTGATCGCGTGATGACGAAGGTCATGGAAGTGAAGCCCTTCCGTCGGACTCTTGATATTGCGAATGTCCGCCTTGCACGCCAAATTCCGGCAGGTCTCCCCAGGGTCTTGTTGCAGGCTGCACTTCGGACACTGGATCGCCCGCGTAAGGCGACGCCAGGCTGTACGCCAGCTTTTTTGAGGACGTGTTGGGTCAATTTTGTTGTTCTCGCAAGCCGGAAATAAATAGTGGTCCGGCTCAGTCGCTTTGTCGTCCTGGGCGCGTCGATATAACTCGACTATGGCAGACATTGCGTTTCCGTTCAGAGGGATCACACGTTCACCCGCATCGGTCTTGGTCGTATTTCGTCCAATAGTCAGGGTCCGTTCGATCAGGTTAACGTCACTCCAACGGAGTCCCTTAATCTCGCAACTACGCATTGTGGTATTTAACGCAAGAATCTGGGCGAGCTTCGCGTTAAGCCAGTCTGGTTTGCTGTCAGCCATTTTGAGAAGCCGCGCCTTTTGCTGTGGGGTGAGCACGCGCCCAATCCGGTGGCGCTCTTTCAAAGGCTTTAGATCATCTGCAACGAGGTGCCACCGCTTGGCGCGTTTGAGAATGCGGCGCACAACTCCCATTTCCATGTTGATGTATGTCGAGCTGACCCCTTGTTTTGCCCTTTCTCCGCGATAGGTGATTAGTTCCTCGAGCCCAATACGCGCGAGTGAAGTGGCACCAAAAAACTTGCGCGGTGCAACAAGGAGATATTCCTCTTTCTCTGTGGTCTCCTCAGATATCTCCAACCGTCGATTTTCCAGATAACGGTCAGCGGCCTCACAGAATGCCAGACGGGCAAACTGCTGGCTCGCAGGAGCTAATTTTCCCGCAGTGGCATCGGCGATCTTCTCCTTCTCAAGACTCTGTGCTTTTCGCCAGTCTGTCGTATCGAGCGTTAGACGATAGCGTACGCCATTCACCGAAAAATCGGTCCACCATGTTTTATTGCGTTTGAAAAGACTCATACATTCCCCGCTCAGCCCATGCTTCCGGCTGCTCTTACTACTTCTCTCTGCCTGCTCTCTGCTCTAAAGCTCCCCAGCGAACATTCTCGAAGGCTTTCTCGTCGGCTAGCCTGAGCAACACGGCACGTTTTGCCAGCGACGCGTAGCTCAGAGTTGTATTAGTTCTTCGCTTCAACCCTACGAGTGTTTGTGGGCTGACGTGTTGCGGCATTCCTCTCAGCACGCGAAACAGGTCATACACAAAATCTTTCTCAGGATATATGAACTCTGCAGCGAACACTTCGGCGCCGATTTCAACACGCCGTATCTGCTCGTCAGACCGGCAAAGCAGGGCACCAGCTTTCGAGTCCACAAGATGGTGTTTGAGCTCGTGCGCCATAGTGAAGATCGTTGGCTCGTCCGGCAATCCGCCCGCCAGCATCACCGTCACCCCGTATTCGTCGTTGAAATACGCGCCTCTCAACTGCTTGAAGCCATGGCGAAAGTGCAATTCCTCGATACCTTCAGCGCGATAAGTTCTCCACATCTCGCGCATGGAAACGTCGGGCCCCTCGATCCCATTTCTGGCCCGGACTTCCTGCGCGAGTTCGCGCATCTCGTAGTAGTAGCCCGTGTCTTTCACTTCTTTGCTTTGCGTCCTGGAGCTCTCTTGGTGTAAACGTGCTGAGCGCGTCGGAATTCTGCAAATCGCCTCAATTCCTCAACGTCCTCATCCGGCAGCTGTTTCGCCGTTCGTAAGATCGCGTCGATCTTCTCATCGCGTTGCGTGCGAACACTCTCGTTGGGCCAAAATTCAAAGATGGATTTCCCAAAAAACTGAGCGAGTCTATCGAGATCCTGAACGGTGGGCTGGTAAATGCCAGTTTCCCAGCGCGACACGGTATTGCTAGCAACGCCGAGAGCCTTCGCGAGTGCTTGCTGTGAAATGCCTGTACCGCCTCCGTAGCCTGTCCGAAACTCTCGAATACGTTGGCCAATATGTTCGATTAAATCCATAGAAGTCTCTTTGACTCCTCCCTTTATGGGACACCATATTACTGTAGATGTGTAGAGTCAAGCTAATTCTCGCCGTCGGGGATCGGGGCGCCGGATTGGCCTTGACATTCCGCGACCTATCTACAACACTGTTGCCGATGTCTACCTTCTCAACGCGCGACGCTGCCAAGGAACTGGGGCTGGATGTCTCTACCCTTAGCCGCTACATCGCCGCGAAGAAAGTACCAGCACCCAAGACCGTCGCGACTGGCGGCATCATCGTGCATCTCTGGACGAAGCGCGATATCGAGCGAGTTCGGAGGCTCTTGCCGAAGATCAAGAACGGTCGGAAGCACAGGTACAAGAAGCCCAGGAGGAAGTAGAGCATCAGAAGCGGGACGCGCCAGTGCTATCAACACCGACGCGGCCCTCACCACCATCACCTATTTAGGAGGCAACGATGGCTGTCAACGAAGTTATCCGGTCCACGTTTCCCACGCAACCGTCCGCACGTTCCCCGAAGCTGCGCATCTACGAGAGCCTGTTCCTGTTTAACCAGAGCGTCGATCACCTCATCGATCTGCTGCACAGCATGGAGAAGCTCCCCTTTGCCGAGAAGGAGGAGTTGCAGTCCGCCGTCGTCGAGATCGAACAAGTCCGCTGCGACATGAACGCCGATTTCGCCGAGCACCTGGTGGACAGCGAACGCTTCGACGAAGGCCGGTTCTGGAAGCAGAAGCGCGCTTCTGAGAAGAAGTGGCGCGATCCCGACGACGTGTATATCGATGTCGAGCGCCGCGAGGAAGAACGCAAGAAGCAGGGATTGCCGCCGCGCCTCGGCATCCTCCCGCACTCCGCCGTCGCCGAAGAAGAACAACGCTGGGAAGCCCAGCAAGAGCAGAAGAAAAAGCGCGCCAGGAAGTCTAAGCGCCCTGCGGGAGGACGATCATGACGCGGATCACCGACGAGGAACGCAGGCAGATTGAGAAGCGCAGCAAGCAGCGAGAGGCACGGCTGCGCAGGAAGTATCCCGAAGTCCACGGCAAGGTCGTGGACTTCATCACCCACACCGTCGATGACGGAACGCTCTACTTCACGGTCCGTTTCACGGACAAGACCAGCTTTTGTCTTCGCTACGCCTGCGACTTGTTCGTCGCCAGCGCGGACCTCAGCGATTGGAGAGATGGGAACTACAACGTCATTCGCGAGTACATGAAGCCGATTCCGAGGTAGGTCGAGCGCCTGAGTGCCCCGAGAGTCTTTAAGACAACTAAAGGGAGGCCCGCACTGGCGGGCCTCCCTTATGTCTCTCATAAAGCTAATCGCCCGGTGCGATAGCGGCGAGAATCTCAGCGCTGGCGCGCTGTACGTGCTCCAACGATTCAGCGAGCGTCTCGGCGCTTCCAGAATAGAGCTGGATGTAGTCGGCAGAGCGTTGCGCCTGGAGGCCGATGGACTCGCAGATAACAAAGGCCACTGCCTCGGCTTCGGTTTCGCGGACGCATTTCGTTGTTTCGGAGCGTCGCTCCCGTTGGTGAAGGAGAGCATGCGCAGCTTCATGCGCCAAAGTCGCAAACTCTTCCGCAGGCGATTGCCCAGGAAACAGAACGATCTTCCCCGGAGAGCAGAGCCCCAAAGCTGGATAGATCTCACTCGAATATTCGAGCTGGATTCCTCGCTGCATGATGAATTGCTTCAATCGATTTGTGTAACCCGCTGGATCGCCTTCCGTTTCGGCGAGGGATGGAAGCGGTTGACCATCGGTGTCAGCCAAGTCGAAAACGTAAACTGCACGGAAGCCAACCAGCTTGTTCGCTTGATCGTCCTGGCCAGCCTCCTCGACTGTTTGCTTGCGAAAGATTGGCGCAAGGATGAGGATTCCCTTCGCGCCCTTCTTAACAAAGCGTCCAAGCTCCTTCCATGTGTGAAAGCCAGCAACGCGAATCGCGTTCGGACGCTGCGAGAGAATGAGCATGATGTTGTACGCACTGTAGCGGTGAAATCTCGCCATTGCCGTCAGGCATGCTTTCACCCCCTCACTGTGGCCCCCTTCCAGAGCTTTGCTCAGCTCCTCAATTGCTTTGCTGGCGATTTGTTTTGCTTGCTCGACTTTCATGTTTGTTCTCCTGTTTCGGGGAGCTTTTGCTCCCTTCACCGCCAGCAGAGGGAGCAATCCCGGAAACAGAGAACAAAAGCTAAGAGATGACTGCGTTCAGGTCGAAACGGGTGGCAAGCGGAGTGACAAGGCTTTTTCGTGGCGCGAGGCGTGCTAGTGGAGACCGTCAGCTTGTGACATTGACAAGCTGGAATGCAGGCAGCTCAGAGCGTCCCGTTACGAGCAAGCCATTTGATCGCCTATAAGCCTGCGGGTAAGTGCGTGAAATCGTAAGGGAACGGAAATGTCTTTGCGCAAGCGAGCTGCGAACGCTTAGTATCGATAAGTCTTCTTGCGATGATTCCCTTGGTGGAGATACCTACCGGTCATAGAACTGATGTTTGAACGCTGGTTGACAGGAACTAAGGCCCTAGCAAGACACAGGTCAGCTCCACTTGCTCAATCTCGCGCGCGTTTCCTGGAACACCTTCAAGATCGTGGCATGGCTCACGGGAATCTGCGCTCCGTCGCAGGCTACTTGCTGCAAGTTGTGGCGGTTCTCCGATTGTCAGAGTGGCGTGACGTAACGCTACAAGAGCTTCATGTTGCGGCGTCTGAATGGTCCAACAATAGACGTGTGTATAGCGGTCATCCTGCTCGTCACTTGTCCGCCCCATTCTTTATGTGGGTCTCAAAGAAGTGGCTCAGTTTCGAAGGCCGTTTAGTCATGCCCGAGAAACCAAAAGTGTGGTTTGCCCCCGAAATTGCCGATTACACGGACCGAATGAAAGTTGAACTAGGCCTTTCACCCATCACGATCCATGAGCGGATGTTGCGCGCCGCTGAATTTCTTCGTTGGTTTTCGCACAAGAGCCACACCCTCGGTGAAGTTCAACTTCAAGATGTAGATGCTTATTTGGCTGAAAAGTCCAAACATTGGAAGACAATTACCTTCATAGGCGAATGCCATTTTCTGAAGTCGTTCTTCAGACATGCACACCATCGTGGATGGTGCGGCAAGAATCTTGCTGAGGGTATTAAGGCGCCACCTAACCGCAGAGAAATTTTTGAGCCGCAAGGGCCTCGATGGAGTGAAGTACTGAAGCTGCTCAAGCGCACTGATGGAGAGGACCCCTCAAGTATTCGGGCAAAGGCGCTGTTGTCGCTCTATGCCGTCTATGCATTGAGAAGCAGTGAAGCGCTGCGACTTAGGTTGACCGACATAAATTGGGAGCGAAATTGCTTCACTGTAAGACGAGGAAAACGTGGAGGCTTTCAAGAATTCCCGATTCGGTCAGACGTAGGAGCGGCCCTCCGCAAATATATTGCAGTTAGGCCCCATTGCCCTTGTCAGGATGTCTTCATCACGATTAGCAAGCCACATCGCCCTCTTCGTAGCGCCACAATGCGCAGTCTTATTAGTAGGCGCATGAAAAAGCTGGGAATTGTATCTCCGCATTTTGGACCTCAGGCGCTTCGTCACTCTTGCGCGACGCAATTACTTTACAGAGGAATGCATCTGCAAGACATTGCGGACTTCCTCGGCCATAGGTCCTGTGAATCCGTCAGGGTTTATGCCAAATTTTCGGCGAAGTCGCTTAGAGCTGTCGCCGCGACTGATTTGACGAGAGGCCTATGAGATTTTCTGAAGCTATCCGAGGCTACGTCGAATGGAAGCATTTGCGAGGAATTCTATTCGAAAAGGCAGAGCCTTTCTTCCATTCCCTATTGAAACAAACTGGCGATTGCATGTTGAATTCAATCACTCCCGAACAAGTGCTCTCATATCTTGACGGGCAAAAGCTTTCACCCGCAACATGGTGGCAACGATACAGGCTGTTTGATGCGTTTTTTAATTTCTGGATTCTGCGTGGGCAGATTATCTTCAATCCCATGCCAAGGCCCAGAGCAGCCTGGCCGATGCCCTTTAAGCCTTATATCTACTCCAGAGAAGAGATTGCCAAGCTCGTTCAGGCTGTCGATCACACACAAACTGGTAGGTCATGCAATCTCAAGCCGCTGACTATGCGAACCATTTTGTTGTTCATTTACGGCACGGGCGCAAGATTCAGCGAAACGGTCTCATGCCGTTTCGAAGACTTCGACTCTAAAAAGAGACTGATTACGCTTGGCTATGGGGAATCAAGCCGAAAAAGAAGAATCCCTATCGGTGTTAGTCTGGCCAAAAGCCTCGATGTCTTTGTGCAATTTCGAAAAGCCCGGAACGTAAATTGCGAGACTCTGTTTTTTGATCGGCATGGTAAACGACTCGTCGGTCCAACCTTGCGCGGCAATTTTCAGCGAGTTAGAAAGTTTGCGGGGATCGGTAGGCGATCTGATACTGGCACGATGCCTGGCATTCGGGATCTCAGACACACCTTCGCCGTCCATCGGCTTGCAGCTTGGCTAAGGCAGGGAAAACATTCTCGCAGCATGTTGCCGCTATTGTCTGCGTATATGGGCCATGTGAAGTGGATATGGGCCGAGCGGTATTTGTCCTTAACACCAGAGCGTTTTTGGGACCATCTGCAGAGACTCAAGTCGATGCAATCAAATCAAGTCAGCTTAAACAAATCGGCAGAACATCGTAATGCATCGGGAGAATTGCCGGGCCGTCTTCGTTGGCCACGCTGACTCTGCTTCCCCACAACGGAACCAATCGACAGAAATCCGTCACTGCGTACCCTGTCCAAAAACTGAAAAGAGTCGGAAAAGCGAACAGAAGACCTTTCTAGTTGACAGCATTTGCTCCTCAGAAAACCCCATTTTTCCTACGTTTTTTAAACGCGACTGGGCAAAAGAGAATATTTTCTCGGGTTTGTTGCGACTTTCCCCACCTCTCCCCTAGCTTCGCAACAGGGAGGCCCATCCATGTTTATTGAAAAAGACCCACTCGGGTATCCGGGTGACGAAGCAGTTCGGAAAGCATTCGGTCAGACTCTGAAAAAGGCCCGACTCGAATGTGGGCTAACAATTGAACAGGCCGAAGTCCTCCTTCGTGAAGCACTTGCTCCAAACGCGAATCACAACAAGACCCTGCGCTTCGGCAGAACGCTCGGAATCGTTGTGCGCAGGATACGCGAAAGCAAGGGTATGACTCGAATTCAACTCGCGGGCAATTCTGGTTTGCCGCTTCGGTTCATCATTTCGGTAGAGCGCGGAAAGCTGGCGAGCGGAGGCGATCTTTGCCAGCTCGTTCGCCTTGCTTGCGGCCTGAAATATCCCGTCGGGAGATTCTTTGACGAACTTACTGATCTGAATGAGGACCTTGCGGCAGGTGCACGATGAAAATCACCCACACAACGTACAGCTTCGAAGTCTGGTGCAGGAAGTCGACGCAGGCCGCCGCCCGAAAGCATGGAAAGCAGTTTAATGGACGAATCGAGCGCGAAATCGGTGAGGCAATGCTTCAAGCGGCAAAGGCGAAGATTCGTGAATACATCAAGTCGGGCAAGCTGGACAAAGATTTCGGAGTGGAGTTGGAAGCTTGAGAACTAATCTGACCCGGAATCTAGCCTCGGCGCTCGCCGCGCTGTGGCACGAGCACAAGACAGTTCGAAGAGAGTACGCGTTTCTTATCTCCAAGCGCGATAAGAGGCTAGCACGCCGCTTGTGCAGCGCGCCCGAAAACGATGCTCACTTCTCTGAATGCATTGCACTTGAACGGCAGCTTCGCAAGTCTGATCGGCTGTACGCTTTGCGACTGGCCAGGTATGGCCTTCGGGTCGGAGAGATCATTAATGATTTAGAACAGTTGCTCAGAAAAAACATCGGACGTCGATAGATTGGCCAGACAATAGGCCTGCTCGTGTCCCGGTCTGCCTGCCCCAGGGAGCTTCCTTGAATCACATCGATGTAAAAGTCTTGAATGGTCAACCTGCAATGGAATCGTTAATCAGGGCACGACTCTCTCTACTGGTGGAGTCTCGTGGTTTCGACTTAACTAGGCTGGAGGGAGTAACGGTTGCTGGGAACTTTGTTGAGGCACTGGCTCATTTTGATGACGGCGGCATCGAGAATGGCCGCTCCTTAACGATCACTCGCGGCGCCACTGAGGGCGTGGGAGTCACCCCTTTGTGCCTTAGAAATGGAACACTGAGATGCCACATCTTTCTTCCAGCACAATTGATGGCTAGTCTCTACTCGGGTGACGGCCTGGCATTCAAGATCAGCTCCTACGTCCTTACACATGAAGCCGCTCATGCGCACGATGTTGCTCAACGCGCTCAGCGACTTGAACCAGACATGATCAAAGTCCCGCTTGACCCCACTAGACCGCCGGTTTTCTGGCAATTAGGTGATGTCTGCTGGAACGAATACGCCGCGTCCCGTTTCGCTGCGTTTGAATACCCAGAGATGTTGAAGACTTTTGAGGAGATGTTTGTGCGCGCAATCCTCGATTTTGAACCAATCGTCGATCAGATCACCTACGCATGCCGAAAGGCGGGCACGTCAAAGCCGGCATTTCCTATGGCCGTCGAGGCTATCTACCCTGTTCTCAAACAGAGCGCTTATCTCCTCGGACACCTAGACGGCCTATCCCGGTCAGTGGAAGACCTTGGAGGAGTCCAGGCCGTCCTGAAGCAAAGCGGTTTGACAAATCTCATAGTAGATTTTTCGAACTGTTTGAGAGAAATGTGGACAGGATATCCGGCCTGGAAAGATATATCCGCATACAACAGGTTGCACAGTTTTCTCCGTAGTGCTTTTGCCGCCTGCGCGATAGAGGTTTACGAAGAGCAGGGACAACTCAAGTCAAGGCTAATTTTGAGCATGGTGAACCCGGCGTAGAGGGCGTGATTTAGAACGCATATTTATATATTCGAAGGACGAGTGTGCGGGAAGGCTGACAACTACATTGGTTACCTGCGGCTCTGCTCCGCCCGCCCTAGTCGCGCGGCTTGCGCGTTCTCGTGACTACGACCTAATCGCGTATCGCTCGTCTGATTCGAAATTGACAATTGGTCGGAAACAAATCGCTCGTTCTGACTACGGTTCGGGTTTGCGGAAAGGTCTAGTGCGGTCGTCTTCGACACGTCCCTGCTCAGGGCTTCACGAAGTTCAAGCGCATCGTTCGTATAGATTTGAGCGTCGTAGCGTCCGCGCGACACAGCGACGTAAGCTAAGCGTCTGTTGACTAGCTTTTCCCCGGCTTGGTTTGTGTCGATGTGGATTAACACACGGTCTGCGGTCTGTCCCTGGCTGCTGTGACTGGTCACTGCATACCCATAGTCGAGATGCGGATTCTTGTTCGTGTTAAATCCAACGGTGCGGCCTGAATCGAGTCGGATCTTAATGTCCCCTGTCCCATTGACCCGCTCAATCGTGCCTAGCTCTCGATTCGCAACTCCAAGTTCTCTATTCGGCGCTGTAAATTGGACGCGGTCGCCTTCGCTAAACGTGCGTTCAGCTTCCCGATAAATCGAGACACCATGCAACCGACGAGGGTCATAGGTCACTCGTTCACCGTCTTCTCGTCGCACGGTAAGGAGATTTTCTTTCTCACTTGATCGCTCAACACGCGCATAGTCGCCTGGCTCGATTCCGTGGGCCTTGCTGCCTTTCGTGTAGCGCACAAGATCGCCCGCATCGTATTGGCCGGACCAACGCCTATCGGCCCCGGTTATCTCCTGTCTCGGGACCAACACATTGAGTTTATGTTCTTCCTTCGCTGCGGTTCCGATCTCCTGCATCCGGCGATGGATCACATCATTGATTTCTCTGCGGGATTGATTGTCTGGCGAGACGACCAGAGTGCCGGTCGGTTTTCTTGCGTATTCATCAGCAATCTTGAGCATTCGCTCATTGCGGTCCCCAATTTCGTGCACTCGGCCCTGAGAACGGAGATTGTCGACTGCTTCCTTGACCGAACCACGCGAAAGTTGCTCGACCGCCTCTTTGAGTGCGGGTTCCCTTTGGCGGACGATTTCGTCCAGGCGAGCTGTCTGTATGCCCGCTTCCCTGAGTTGCTGGTAAGGACGGCCAGCTTCAACGGCTTGGTGTTGGCGTGTATCTCCTACGAGCAAGACCCGATCTTCTCCACTCATTCGATGGAGAAATTCGTTCATTTGCTTTGTGCTTGCGAGGCTCGATTCGTCGAGAACGTAGAGCTTCTTCCCAGTGTTCTGGGATTCTTCGTTCGATGACAAATGTCTCTGTAGTGTTTGGGACTCGATCCCTGACTCGCTGAGTTTTTGTGCCGCTCGTGACGTGGGTGCGAATCCCTCGACCTTATAGCCGTGACGTTCGGCAACTTCCCGAATTGCCGCTAACGAAGTGGTCTTACCGCTCCCGGCTACTCCTTCCAAGGCGATCACTCGATCACGGCTCGACAAGATCTGCGTTACCGCTTGACGTTGCCTTTCGTTCAGATGTGGATAATCTTTCTCGATTGAGTCACGAGACCGCTGGTTTGCGATCTCGGAAAACTGGTGCTGCCCTTCTCGCATACTTTGAACGGTTTCCCGCTCGTATGACTCCATCTCCTTTGTCGTGAAAGCTCGACTTGGCGAATTTGAATGTTCCTGCAACTCCGTCAGTTCTCCGGCCTGAGCTTTTCGTTCGAGGCCTGATTTGACTTCTGCAAATGTTGCCTGGCCCATTGAGCGACTCAAGGCGTCCCGCAATAGCAACCGTTCATCGGTTACCGCTTCCCTTTCCAGATTCCTTTCGGTCGAATACATAAGGGCCTGGCGGACTATTCGTTCGTTTGGCTGTGGTTTGAGCTGGCTGCCTCGCTGCCGTGCAGCCTCAACAATGTGTTCCGGCTGACCGCCAAATTTGGTGGCCAAGGCTCTGTGCTTCTCCTGCATTTCTTCATGTGAAGTCTCAAGTTTTCTTTCCCGAGTCTGGTGTGCTGCGATCTGAGCTGCTCCCGCTCCTCTTTGGTTTGTCCTAGCTAATTGTTCTTCAATCTGACGGCGTCGCGGACTCGAAGCTTCCAGGTATTCGGCACTGTATCCCCTAATTTCTGGCTGGCCACTCTTGCCGCGTTCTATTTCGTACCCTATCTCCCCGAGCCGTGCTGCAAGTTCCGACCGATAAATGGCCGTCGCGTACTGCTGCGATTTATAGAGTTCCCTTGGTTGCAGCGCTCGCGAATCTCTATTCATAGTCTGCGTGACGTTGAAGAATACGACATGCGTGTGAAGCTGCGGTGCTGCGTAGCCATCCACAGGACGGGAGCTGTCGTGTTCAAACTTGGCTGCAACCCATTTGCCGGTAGTCTCAGCGGGAAGATTACTTCCGAGCCTTGCCTGGACGAAACGTTCCATCTCGCCCAGGGCGACCGTAACACTTTCCCGGTGAGCATCGCGAACACGCTCGTCGCCGCCCACAAGAGCGGTTAACGAAACACTTTTCGGCGCTGAGAAGGTAGCGTCCCAGCCCGCACGATGCTCCATTGTCTTGATCTTCTCGCCATGCTCGTTAACATACTCCCGCGGGCTCTGATGCCGGACTAATTGCTCCCCGGTGACTGGATGCTGACCCTCGCTGAGCCGATGAAACTGTTGTTCCCGGACTTCGCCCTTCAGGCCCCATTCTTCCGCCAAACGTCCATGCCATTCGCCAACGACTTGCTCTCCTTGCGTGTAGTAGTTGTCCTTTGCGTTGGCGAATTCTTCGGCATGATAGGAACGCGCCTGACCTGCACTCAATGGCTTGGAAATCGTTAGCATACGGTACCTACTCAAAAAATCGCTGCTGCTGTTCGGCCCGGTTCAATTGTTTCTGACGAGTTTGTTTGACTTCCTGCGGCGAAATCTTCTGGCCGTGGGTATCGTCGTTCTTCTCCTGGGGGAACGTTCTTAGTGCCGTTACTGGGACCGCTGGAGTCGTCCGTTCGATGAACTTAGGCTGCTCCTCGGGCAGTTCGACATAGGGAAAGCTCATGCGCACTACGAGATTGCCGCTCTTCAAGAATCCATTTAGTGGTTCAAGTCCCGTAATTTCACTGGGCATAACCAAAGGTTCGACTTGACGATCCAAGTTGAGGCTCTTCGATGTTGAATACTTCGGATTGTGCGCGGTGGACCGGCTTTCGCGGAGTCGCTCGATCTCAACCTCGCCGATGGTTTCACTAATCCACTTTGCGGCGCGCGGCTCGCTTGTTCGGAGGAAGATTTTCGTCGCTGGCTGAGAGAGCATTGCCTCCGCTTCATGGCCATACCTGGTTTCGAGTTGACTGCGCCCCTGGAAGCCGAGAACGACAGGGTTATTTGATTTGCGATTCTCAGTTACCGCCGTATGGAGCTGCGGCAATTTTTGCAGGCTGGCCAGTTCGTCGAGGATCAGCCAAACCGAACGCGAATGCGCGGTTCCCTGGTTCATAAGTCGTAGAACCAATGTGTCGAGCCACAAACTTGTGAGCGGCAAGAGTCTCTTCCTGGTTTCGGGCGTGGATGTCAAAAACAGCCATCCGCGATGTTCGTTCGACCATTCGAGTGCACTCCAGCTTTGGGTGGTGCTCTTCTCGGGAGGCAATAGTTTCAGCGCATCGGCCACCATGTTGAGTGATCCGAGCACTCCGTTTCGTTGAGGCGGCGATTGGGAATCTATGATCGCCTCGTATTCGGTGCCTTTCACGCGCGCGTCGATCTCTTCGGGATGTGACATCCACCAAACCAGCTCCTCCGGCGTCGGATGGAATGTCAGGAGATGGGCAAATATTTTTCGTGGGCCTTCGACGAAGAATGGATTTTCGTTGTGTCGATCTGGGAACAAGGACGCTGCCAGCGTCAATGCTTCAGCGTCGTGTCGAAGTTCAGCGCCTGGCGTCCAATAAGGCATCCGCTGATCCAGCGGATTCAGAACTAGGTCGCCACGCAAGGGATCAAAAAACTGAGGAGTGTATTCGAGTGCAGGATCGTAAATGACGGCACTCTCGCCGCGCTTTTTGACTTCGACAAGGAGCTGCCGGATGAGGGCGCTTTTGCCCGTTCCCGTATCGCCCATGATGAGGATATGGCTAGACTCGATCCTTCTCGGAATGCGCACAGATTGGCTTCGTTGTCTTAACGGGAGCAGCGACCTATGCAGTTGGTGGAATCCAATGCCGTCGGACTTGTTCCGTCTGTTGAACTGGGCGGCAGTTACGAGTTCCGGGCCTTTCAAGCGGCGTCCGTTCCTCAACCTTCTCGCCCGCGCCAGATCTTTGGGTATCGCCAAAAATAGACCACCGAAGAAAATGACCACGGCGCCGAGCCACGCGGGCTTAGAAAGGACCAGTAGGGATTTGTCACGGTAAATTAGGTGCCGCAATAAGACATACAACTTTGCCTTCTCGAATGCTTTGCTTTGCCACTCGACACGCAACGCTCCCGACTTGATCGCTTGGTCGGAAAGTACAAACGCATATTCCCCTCGCTCGACGACATCAGTATCCCCCGCGAGGCGGCTTCCGTTGGCCGTTACCAGAATCAAGACGTTGTACGTGCGGACTTGCCTGCCAGCTCGGTAGTCCCCAGTGACTGTGTAGATCGGAGCGTAGTACCGCTGGAGAGGCGTCCAAACCCATGCACGGCAAAAATCGCCTATCAGCCCGACACTGAGGACCGACAAAAAGATCACGGCGATACTCCACCAAGGCTTCCTACTCGGCCATTTCCCTGCGAAACTTGCTCGACCCCACGATTGAGTCATTTTAGGTTTCGCCTCCCTGATTGCTAGTGCCTAAGCCTAGGCGCTCCATCGCCTTCTTCGCTTTGTCTCGGTCAGCTCGCTCGATGATTTCTTGCATGGCGTCAGCGGTTATCGTCTCCGCCCGAGCAACGGCGAAATGCAAATTAAGGAGGATCGTTCGCAACGCCAGAATCTCGGCGAGCGTGACCTTCTGGGTCTCGCTAGGCCGGTCTCCGTTGGCCATCTCCAGGAGGACATTTCTGCACCACTCACTTATCGAAAGGCCCTCTTCGCAGGCGGATGCCTCAAGCAGGGCGTATTCCGCCTCGGTAAGCTTGGTGCCCACAGATTTTGTGCGTGAAGCTGGCTTCATATTCCGTTCACCGGCGATCAGTCGAACAGTTCAACTGAATCAAATTCATGGTTACCCCGAGGGAACCGCCTTTTCGCCGCTTGCACCCTCATCGCGATCTAAGGTTTTCAAAATCAAGCGGTTCGCATACGCGATCCACTGGTTGCTGTGCAGCACCCTTCTAGGGGTGACGTGTCAAAAAAACATCCGGTGCCGAAGGCACCGTATCGCTACTCGGCCGAAGTCGCGCCGGTCGCACGAATGGACACGTGGTCGCGGCGGGCGAACTGCTCGATGGAGTCGCGGTGAACCAAGACACGCCGCCCAATACGGCGTGCGGGTAGCTCCTGGCTAACGATTAGGTAGTCGAGGCTACGGACAGAGATCGACAGTAGCTGGGCCGCTTCGCGTTTCGTGTAGAGAACTTTATCGGTCGCCGACATTTGACAGTACCCCTTCTCAATGCTCCTTTTACAGGACTATATATTCCTGTAATAGGAATACATAAACCACATTGATTGTCAACACCAAACGTAATATACCATCCTCCAATAGGATTACACTCTCGATGTCGCGGTGGTCCTCACGCAGGAGTTTTGCTAATCCGGGGATTTGGTGAGCCTGCTCCCGACCGGACGAAATCCAGTATCCTGATGAATCTTGCGACTTTGCGTACCACCAGCAAGGCAAGTGCTTATGCTATAACTACAGCGTAAGAATTTCTGGTTCAGAGCGGTCCAGGACCTCCAAACATGCTTCCGCTGGAAAAATTGAGCAAAGGTGCCACTGTAAAAGGCCTGCTAGTTGATGCCCCTGCGACGATCATCGACGTGCAATGGATAGGAGCAAATGTTGTTGAGGCTTTTTTCAAAGGTCCTAGCGGTAGAGTGGAGAACCGTCTTCTCTACAGGGAAGACGAAAACACTCTGGAGCTGGTTGAAACAGGTTCCTATTGGGCGTTTGACTCGGACGGAAATCTGTTCCGGCTGGCCTCAGAGGCGCAGCGAATTCAACTTGCTCATCTATTTGACCCTGTGCTCGCGGTTCATTCCTCTGACGTTGAACCATTGCCGCACCAAATACTTGCAGTCTATGAGGAAATGCTCCCTAGACAGCCTCTAAGATTCTTGCTCGCCGACGACCCTGGGGCGGGCAAAACTATCATGGCCGGTCTATTCATTCGGGAGCTGATAATTCGCGGAGATCTGAAACGCTGCATGATCGTCTGCCCTGGGAGTCTTGCCGAACAGTGGCAGGATGAACTTCGAGATAAGTTTGACCTTCGTTTTGAAATCATTACGAACGAGGGTCTGGAGGCTGCCGGATCAGGAAATTGGTTCACCGAAAAGAACCTGGTCATATGCAGGCTGGACAAATTAAGCCGCAACGAAGATGTTCAGGCGAAGTTGCAGGCAAGCGAGTGGGATCTCATCGTTTGCGACGAAGCTCACAAAATGTCTGCTTCATATTTCGGCGGCGAGCTAAAGGCAACAAAGCGATATCGGCTAGGACAAATGCTGAGTGGCCTGACCCGCCATTTTCTACTCATGACAGCCACCCCACACAATGGGAAAAATGAAGACTTCCAAGCATTCCTTGCTTTGCTTGATAGCGATCGCTTCGAAGGGAGATATCGGGACGGGGTTCACACGGTCGATGTCTCCGATCTGATGAGGCGTCTAACAAAGGAGCATCTTCGCAAGTTCGACGGCACACCTCTGTTTCCAGAACGAATTGCTTACACAGTGGGTTATAAGCTCTCCGACTTAGAAACTGCGCTCTACGCGAAAGTGACAGATTATGTCCGGCAGGAGTTCAACCGCGCGGAGAGTCTAGCCAGTGACGGCCGAAAAGGTACTGTCGGGTTCGCTCTCACCATTCTGCAGAGACGACTAGCTTCTTCGCCAGAGGCAATTTATCAGTCGCTGAGACGTCGTCGCGAAAGACTTCAGGACAGGTTGGAAGAGGCTCGGACTGAGCGGCGGGGCGCCGAGGTAGCCGAGCGTCTGAATTTAGATTTTCCGAGTCTATCCCAAGAACAGATCGAGGACATGGACGATGCCCCGGAAAACGAAGTCGAAACAGTAGAGGAATCAGTCGTGGACCAGGCGTCAGCGGCGAGGACAATCGAGGAGCTGCAGGCGGAAATATCGATTCTAGAAGGACTCGAAAAACTTGCTCTCCAGGTGAAGAACAGCCGTACTGACCGCAAGTGGGATGAACTCTCTAAGTTGCTACAACACAACCCGCATATGCAACACCCCGAGGGGCATCGTCGCAAGCTGGTCATATTTACGGAGCACCGTGACACACTCAACTATCTTGCAGGCAGGCTTCGTCAACTCATCGGTCGAGACGAGGCAATTATCGAAATCCATGGTTCGATGGGACGTGAGGAGAGGAACAAAGCGAGGGAGCAATTTAAGCAAGACATCAATACGGAGATTTTGGTCGCGACAGATGCTGCGGGTGAAGGAATTAATCTCCAGCGTGCACACCTCATGGTCAATTACGACTTGCCCTGGAATCCAAACCGGCTCGAACAGCGGTTTGGCCGCATTCATCGTATCGGTCAGACGGAGGTATGCCACCTCTGGAATTTAATTGCCGAAGAAACGCGAGAGGGAGCCGTCTATAAGCGATTGCTTGAAAAACTGGAACAAGAGCGAGCTGCGCTCAAGGGCGGCGTTTTCGATATTCTAGGAAAGCTGTTCCAGGAAAGCTCTCTCCGCGATCTCTTGATTGCGGCAGTCCGGTATGGGGATGACCCTGAGACCAGAGCCAAGCTCTTTAAGGCAGTGGACGACCTAACCGATACCGATAGGTGCCGGACCCTCCTTGAAGATCAGGCACTGGCACAAGGAAGTCTTGACACTTCAGAGATTCAGCGTGTTCGCGCTGAAATGGAACGATCGGAAGCCCGTCGGCTCCAGCCTCATTTCATCCAGTCCTTCTTCCTTGCCGCATTTGCGAATCTGGGGGGCACAATTAAGGAAAGGGAATCAAGGAGGTTTCAGATTACGTATGTTCCTTCTCTTGTCCGGCACAGAGACCAACAAATCGGCAGTGGCGAACCAGTTTTGGCGTCCTATGAACGAGTCACTTTTGAGCGTTCGCTAAAGAATGTTCCCGGCAAACCTCTGGCGACTTTCGTCACTCCGGGGCACCCGCTCTTGGGAGCGACGATCAGTCTCCTCCTTGAGCGTCACCTCCCGCTTCTGCGTAGAGGGGCCTTCCTAGTAGATAAAACTGCGACCACTGAAGACTTGCGAGTGCTTTTCTATCTCGACCATTCAATTCAAGACGCCCGCGAAAACCCCGACGGCACGCGCAGGGTCATCTCTAGGAGGCTTCAATTTGTCGAAATCGATGCTCACGGTACTGTGCGAAACGGTGGCTACGCCCCGTATCTCGACTACCGTCCGTTGAAAGAGGAAGAGAAGCCAATTGTCAGTGAGTTGGTAAGAAGCCAAGAATGGCTAAAGGCAGATTCGATTGAGAAAAAGGCTATTGCCTACGCGATTGAGCATCTTGTTCCAGAGCATTTCCATGAAGTGAACACTCGCAAACAAGATTTGGTAAGGCGCACACTTGTGGCGGTTAAGGACCGGCTAACGAAAGAGATCTTCTTTTGGAATAATCGTGCGGAAGAGCTCAAGAGCTTAGAGCTCGCAGGGCGGGCTAATGCAAAGCTCAACTCGGGGAACGCGCGCCAACGCGCAGTTGACCTAGAAGGTAGATTGAAGGCGCGATTGCTGGAATTGGAAAAAGAGCGTCAATTGAACAAACAGCCCCCCGTTATCGTTGGTGGCGCACTCGTCATACCAGAGTGTTTGCTCAATCGGTTGCTGGATAGGTCTGGCCCGGATGAAGGAGATGAGCTCCTGCGAAAGAAAATTGAGCGCATTGCGATGGAGACTGTTCTCAGGCTGGAACAGGAGTTAGGCTTCCACCCTCGCGACGTTAGTGAGGAGAAAGCGGGCTACGACATCGAATCACTAAATCCGAGGAACGGTCGGCTTCGTTTCATCGAAGTCAAAGGCAGAAAAGCTGATGCGAGCACCGTTACTGTGACTCGTAACGAAGTCCTGACAGCGCTGAACAAACCCGAGGATTTCATCCTTGCCATCGTTAGAATCAATGGCAACCAGATCGAACCTGCTTACGTGCGAAAGCCATTTACGAACGATGTCGACTTTTCCGTGGAAAGTCTCAATTTCAAGATGGGAGACCTTCTTTCTCAGGCGACAAAACCGTCCTGAGTTTTACAAATAGAAACTGAGAGAGCCCAGCCATGCCCGATCTCAAATTGTTTTTCGAACGACTCACCAGCGTCGAAAAGATTCTCAAACTGCACCTTCAACCACATGCTCCGTCAGAGTTGTCAAAACGACTGTCCGCGGAACTGGACGAACTCAAATCGGCTTCCGGCAATCCGCCTGAGATTCCGATTGCCCTAATCGGACCTGCTCGCGTTGGCAAATCCACCCTGATTAATTCGCTGTTGGGAGCACGCATCTTGACGGAAGACGACCTCAGATTCTGCACTGCAGCCATCACGGTGCTCCGTTACCATGACAAATCCGATTATGAAGCCAGTCTGCAATTCAGTAGTGCGGAAGAATGGGCACTTGAACTGGAGACGTGCCGAGAAATCCTCAGTACCACCTACGACCCAGAGGATAGCGAATCCTCGGAAGAGCGAAAGTATCACGAGACTGCGCTCCGCACCGTCTATCGGATCGAGACTGGCGAGCCGATTGATCTTGACCGTCTGACTCTCCCTTCCGAAACGGAACGTCTTCTTACTCAGGGAAGTTTGAAGTTCCGGAGTTCTGATCCAAAAGAACTGGCTAAGCAACTTAAGCCCTACACCACGAGTGATGGGAACTTCTGGCCCGTCGTGAACTATGTCGAGATTTCAGGCCCTTTCCCACCGCTACGGAAAGGTTTGCAATTAGTTGATCTGCCGGGTCTGAATGATCCCAACCCAGCGCGGGAGCGGATCACAAGCGAATACATAGACAAGTCCCCCTACATCTGGCTGACGTTCAGCGCAAAAGCACCTCTCACCAAGGATCTGCACAAGCTATTGGTTGAACGTAAGCTACTTCGTCAGTTCCTTTTCGAGGGGAAGGTCAATTCGTTCGCCGTGATCGGAACTCATTCGGATAACGTCAACTACGACGAAGAGACTCTTGAGAAGTACGGATTGTCTTACCACGCGCCAAGGGCTTTGCTAATTGCAAGGAGGAACGAGCGTCTGAAGGCAGATGTACTCGAAGCGCTCAGGACGATTGTGGACGAGCTTGTGGAGCAGTCCGGAGACAACGGCTCTGTTCGCGCCGAGTATAGAGAGAAGATCACGAGAGTCCCGGTTTTCCTCGTGGCTTCGAAGGAGTACCAACGCCACAAAGGACTTGTTCGCGGAGGGGACCCGCCGTTCCTCTCCCAGGAGCAGTCACAGATTCCAGCTCTGCTTGCACATCTTGAAACGACAGCCAAGGACAGAGACGGAGAGGCTCACCTCCGCTCCCTCAACGAGAAACTCAACCTGGTGCTCGATGAAATGCACCAATTTTTTCGTCGCCAGAGGGACGACTTTCGCTCCTTTCGTCCCCCCTCCAAAGATCGCCGGCAAGCCGTCCTTAACGCCACTCAGCCCGCTCTCGCAACCCTCGCCACACGGCTGGCTGAAGCGAAATCTGAAGCGCTTGTGGAACTCGTTGCGGATAAGAAAGCATTCACGTCGAAGCTAGAGTTCGCAACCAGCCGTGCGCAACGCGATCTTGAGATGACCATCGCGGTCTGGCGAGGCATCAACCACATGTCGTTGAAGGCAGTCGTCGTTCGAAATGGTCGGTTTACGAGCCCGGCTTCTGGCCGCCGCTTCGACTTGGCAGAAGATTTGGCTCGCCCCATCCTCGACTCAATTCCATTCGCTTGGGATCACTTTTTCGGCACTGAGTTCAAACAAATTCTGACTGTTTATCACAAGCGCCTGGAGTCGAACGCGGAACGCCTTCTGAGTGATTTGCAGATTGCCTTGCTTCGGGGTGACACAATACTGCGGCAGTTGGAATCTCAAGTGGGCGAAGACCTCACATCAACAAAAAGGTCGCTGGAGTTTCGCGTTGGTGAAACGCTCAAGCGGATCGAGTCGCACATCCAAGAAACCCGCCAGGACCTTTACAAGTCGATTTCTTCCACCGCCGGTCAGCGCATGCAACCTGCATTTGAAATTGCGAAGGAGGAGAAGGGCCGGGGAATGAAGGCACGAATGCTAGAAGCGTTGGATAGTCATGCACGGAGCATCGCGAACGATCTCTACAAAACTATCGAGCGTGATCTAGTAGAAGGTCTCGAAGGCATGGAGCATGAATTCGGTAGTCAGATCGACCAGTTGAAGCGTTATTTGGTCGAGGAGGGCCGGCGGGTTATTGATAATGTTGCCGGAACGCCAGGCTCACCGATAGAAAGTGAAACTGCCCTGAAGCAGGTAGACGTGGCAATCGAAGCTATCGCTGGCCTTGTGAGGTCTAAGGCAGGCGTCGCAGTAAGATAAGGAACCATGTACCGGAAAAAGCTGATTGAAGTCGCACTTCCTCTGGAAGCGATAAACAGGGCCTCGGCCAAGGAAAAATCCATCCGTCACGGACATCCTTCTACTCTACATTTATGGTGGGCCCGTCGCCCGTTAGCAGCCTGTCGGGCTGTGCTTTTTGCGTCGCTGGTTGATGACCCATCGGCTCATCCTGAGGACTTTCCCACGGAACTTGACCAGGAGAAAGAACGGAAACGACTCTTTGGCATCATTGAGCGCCTGGTGCTTTGGGAAAATGTTAACAACAGGGCGGTTCTTACTGAAGCGAAGGCCGAGATTGCGAAATCCACAGGGGGGCATCCACCCACCATCTATGATCCATTCTGTGGCGGAGGTTCTATTCCTCTGGAGGCACAGCGGTTGGGTCTCGAAGCCCATGCGAGCGATTTGAATCCTGTTGCTGTGCTCATTACCAAGGCCCTGATCGAGCTACCCTCCAAGTTTGCTAACCGCGCGCCTATCAATCCAAACTCACGCAAGAAAGGCATGAAAGACGGCGCTTACCCAGGAGCATTAGGCTTGGCTGAGGATGTTCGTTACTACGGCGAGTGGATGGCGGACAAAGCGTTCGAACGCATCGGCCATCTATATCCAGCAGTAGAGGCACCGGATGGAACAAAGGCTACCGTTATCACATGGCTCTGGGCCCGTACTGTGCAGTGTCCCAATCCCGCATGCCACGCCCAAATGCCCCTGGTGAGAAGCTTTCAACTATCAACAAAAGAAGGCAGACAAGCGTGGATCGAACCAGAAGTCAATCATTCCACTAAGCGAATCCGGTTTCGGATCAATACCGGATCAGGTACCGCGCCTCCGCCGCCCAAGGTCGGACGTGGGGCGAAATTCCGTTGCCTCGTCTGCCAGCAAGTTTCTCCTGATTCGCATATTAAGTCGGAGGGCAGCGAAGGACGGATGGGCACACAACTCTTGGCGATCGTAGCGGAGAGCAAAAAGGGACGAGTTTATTTGGAGCCGAGTAGTGAACACGAAACGGTGGCCAGGTCGGCGAAGCCTAAATGGGCACCAGACCAAGAATTGGGGCACGATCCAAGAAATATTTGGTGTGTCCAGTATGGGATCAGAAGGTTTCAAGATCTGTTTACTCCCAGGCAGCTAGTTGCGCTCACCACATTCTCTGAGCTTCTTCCGGAAGCCAAAGCGCAAGCAATCGCAGACGGCGCCACGAAGGAATACTCGGATGTCATTTCTACGTATCTCGGGTTGGGAGTCAGCAGACTGAGCGATGCTTGTAATTCGAATTGCACATGGTCGCCAAACGCAGACCAAACTATCCACCTATTCACCAAACACTCCATCTCAATGATATGGGACTTCGCGGAATCGAACGTTTTTGCTGAAGCTGCGGGAGATTTCCGAATCAGTGTGCGAACGTTGGCCAAAGCTTTGGAAGCTACTCCTGCCACTGGATTTGGCGAAGCATACCAGCTCGACGCTACTGCTATCCGCTCGAATGATGTGGTCTATTCCACCGACCCTCCTTATTTTGACAACATTAGCTACGCCGACCTGTCAGATTTTTTTTACGTCTGGTTGAGAAAAGCGTTGTTCTCTGTCTATCCCGATCTATTCAGCACTCTGCTTGTACCCAAAGCACAGGAGCTAGTGGCCAGTCCTTTTCGGTTTGACGGTGACAATGAAAGGGCCGAACAATTCTTTGAGGCGGGGTTCAGCAAGGCTATGGAAGGAATGCGCGGTGGTCAAAATCAAGAATACCCGTTGACCATTTTCTATGCTTTCAAGCAGTCGGAGACTGACAATGAGGTCCAAGAACTTGATACGGGCGCTGTAGCTTCGACGGGTTGGGAATCAATGCTGGAGGGGCTCCTCCGCGCAAATTTCCAAATTACGGGTACCTGGCCTATGCGAAGCGAGAGGGCAACTCGTTCCGTCGCTCAAGGCACTAATGCGCTTGCTTCGTCCATTGTGCTGGTCTGCAGATCCAGACCGGAGTCTTCAGGGCTGACGACTCGAAAGGACTTTCTGGTCGCTCTCAAACGCGAACTGGGCGCGGCTATTAAATCGCTTCAGCTGGGTAATATTGCGCCCGTCGATCTCCAACAGGCTGCGATTGGTCCTGGCATGGGGATTTTCTCTCGGTACAAGAAGGTCATCGAATCCGACGGTACTCCCATGCGCGTGCGTACTGCACTCGGTCTGATTAACCAGGCGCTCGATGAGGCACTCTCCGAGCAAGAGAGCGACTACGACGCTGAGACGCGATGGGCGCTCACCTGGTTTGAGCAAAACCAATTCAATGAGGGATCTTTTGGCGAGGCGAACGTTCTCGCTAGTGCTAAGGCCTTGAGTGTGGATGGTTTGGAACATGCTGGAATTCTGCAGGCTCGTGGCGGCAGAGTCAGGCTCCTGAAGCGAGAAGAACTGCCTATCGATTGGAATCCTGAAATGGACAGACACTTGACTGTCTGGAAGGTCACACAGCAACTGATTTTTCGTTTAGCAACTAGGGGGCAGGGAGCCACTCAGAATTTGGCTGGAAGCATCGGTGGTATGGCCGAGACTGCGCGCGAACTTGCCTACCGCCTTTATACCCTTTGTGAGCGAAAAGGTTGGGCCGAGGAAGCTAGCTATTACAACGCGCTTGTTATTGCGTGGCCAGCTATTCGCTCACAAGAGTTCACGCTGACCGGAGACAAATAAATGGCAATTACAAACACGGAACGCGTTGGCCGTGGCCTTGAGCAACTGAAGCTCGGGCTCGGCCCTTTTGTCGAACGTGAACTCAAAGCTACTTATAAGGATAAGTGGCGCGACACCGCACTGCCGAGCTTCCCCGATTGGCAGACCCGCGCCTATCAGTTGAAAAAAGGTGAGCTGGTCTGGGATGCCCAAGCTTTAATCAGCGTGATGCTGGATTTGTGGCGAGATTGCTTTGCAAAGATTTTGGGAGCTTCCGAGCGAACAATTCTGAATGAGTTGCGCGATGTGAGAAACAAACATGCCCACCAAAAGACCTTCTCTACGGACGATGCTTACCGTGCCCTCGATTCTATGGCCCGTTTGCTTATGGCAGTCTCCGCAATGGAAGCGACGGCAGTCGAACAGATGAAGTCCGAGTTGCTACGGTTGAAATTCGAAGAACAGATTCGAGGCGAGAAAAGGAAGGAAACAGCTAGTCCAGTAGAGGGGCGGCCTGCTGGGGGATTGCGACCGTGGAGGGAACTGATCACACCTCATCCCGATGTAGCCTCTGGCCGATACCAACAAGCCGAGTTCGCCGCAGATTTATGGCAAGTGTATTTGGGCGAGGGAACGGAAGAATACAAAGACCCGGTGGAGTTTTATCGCAGAACGTTTATCACGGAAGGCCTGCAAACACTTTTGAAGAATGCCATTCGTCGTCTGGCGGGCCAGGGGGGAGATCCCGTTGTTGAATTGCAAACTAACTTCGGCGGGGGCAAGACGCACTCAATGCTCGCGCTGTTCCACCTCTGTGCGAGCGTGCCAACGGGCTTACTTCCAGGAATGGAAGTGGTCGCCGCTGACTTGGGTATCTCTCTCCCCAGCAACATAAAGCGCGCCGTCCTGGTGGGAAACAGAATTTCTCCAGGCACGCAACACAAGAAGAAGGATGGAACCGTTGTCCGAACACTCTGGGGAGAGCTTGCTTGGCAATTGGGAAAGAAGGAAGGGTACGAAATCGTCCGCGCTGCTGACGAAAAAGGCGTCAGTCCCGGCGATGAATTGCGCATCCTGTTTCAGAAGTTCAGTCCCTGCCTGATCCTTATCGATGAATGGGTTGCCTATGCCAGGCAGCTCTACAACAAGAGTGATTTGCCTGCTGGTGACTTTGACGCTCATTTCACATTTGCCCAAACGCTGAGTGAATCCGTAAAGCTGGTCGATAACGCTTTGCTGGTTGTGAGTATCCCAGCGTCCCAGAATGAAATTGGCGGTGATGGAGGCCAGGCTGCATTGATCCGCCTTAAAAACGTAATGCAGCGCGTGGAGACTTCGTGGAGACCGGCCACAGCGGAGGAGAGCTTCGAAATCGTTCGCCGGAGACTTTTCCAGCAACTGACCGATCCCGAGGCACTGAAAGCGCGCGATGTTGTGATCCGTTCTTTTATTGAGGAGTACCGAAGAAACTCGAAAGAATTCCCCGAAGAAGCCAGTCAGGTGGATTACGAACGCAGGATGCAGCGGGCCTATCCGGTGCATCCTGAACTGTTCGACCGGCTCTACAACGATTGGGCAAGCCTTGAGGGATTTCAGCGGACACGCGGCGTGTTGCGGCTCATGTCGGCTGTAATTCACCGGCTCTGGGAGCGTGAAGATAAGAATCTATTGATCATGCCGGGGATCGTGCCGGTGGATGCCGATACTGTTCAAGAAGAACTCGTGCGGTATCTGCCTCCTGAATGGAAATACGTCATTGAAAAGGATATAGACGGGGAAACGTCCCTACCTTTGAGGTTGGACAGAGAGAACCCGCTGTTTGGGCGATTCTCCGCATGTCGTCGAGTGGCACGCACTTTGTACTTGGGTTCCGCTCCAACGATGGAGGTTGCCAAGAAAGGAGTGGAAGATCGTCGAATCAAATTGGGCTGCGTGCAGCCCGGCGAGACTTCCGCAACATTTGGCGATGCGCTGCGCAAACTGGTCGACCAATCTACCTATCTCTACTTGGACGGCACTCGCTATTGGTATTCAACGCAAGCGAGTATTTCCCGTTTGGCTCAGGAGCGCGCCGGCGCGCTACCGATTCATGACGTATATGAAGAGACGCGTCTCCACCTGGAGGTGCAGGCGAAGGAGCGAGGCGACTTCCAGCGAGCGCAAGCTTCTCCTCCCAACTTCAGTGAGGTACCTGATGAGCCCGAAGCACGACTAGTCATTCTCGGGCCTGAGTATCTACACGCATCGAAGCAGACGAATAGCGCGGCGCGAGATTACGCTGCTCAAATTCTTGACCGTGGAGGTGCTGGCCGGAACTGCCCCAACATGCTGGTGTTTCTCGCAGCTGACCAGGCCAAGTGGGGCGAGCTGGAGCAGGCTGTCCGGCTCCAGATGGCCTGGAAATCAATCGTGAAAGACATCGGGCAGAGAGTGCTGAATGTCGACATGGCCCAGGCGGACCAAGCTCAAAAGAAGCTGGAGACCGCGATTGATACGGTTCGCGGACGAATTCCTGAATGCTATCAGTGGTTGTTAGTCCCCGGCCAAGCAAGGCCCGTGCAAGGGGAAAAGTTTCCGAGTCTTGAATGGCAGGAGATTCGCCTTCCGCAAGGACAAGAACAACTGGCGGTCCGAGCATCTAAGCGGTTGATCAAAGATGAACTTCTGATGGTCTCGATGGCCGGCGCACGACTGTTGCATGAAATTAATGCAATTCCCCTTTGGAGCGGAGAGTCAAGTGAATCCGTCGGAGTCAAACTGCTCGCGGAGCAATTTGCCAAATATTTTTACCTGCCTCGACTAAAAAACTCACAAGTCTTGGTGGAAGCTATTCAAGATGGCGTCAATCGAATTACGTGGCGGCAGGACACGTTTGCCTATGCAGATTCTTACGACCCAGTTGCTCAACGCTATCGCGGCCTTGTCGTAGCTAGGCGTCCTTCGGTCCAGGTAAATGCAACTAGTTTGGTTGTGAAAGCGGATGCTGCTGCGGCGCAGCTAGAAAAAGATGCTGCCGCCGCACCGACCTCTACTTCAAGACCCGGTTCGGTGCCGGAACCTGTGAGTGGAGGAGTCGGAAGCCCAAATCCATCACCCGGATCGTCAACGTTATTACCGAACATTCTGAGAAGGTTCTATGGCTCCGTTCGTCTCGATCCAGCCAGGATGGCAAAGGAATCCGGCGAAATCGCACAAGCAATCGTGCAGCATCTTGCAAGCTTGGTAGATGCAGATGTTACCGTGACACTTGAAGTCCAGGCGAACATGCCTGGTGGTGCGCCCGATTCGGTTGTTAGGACAATCTCGGAAAATGCACGCACACTAAAATTCGACTCCTCCAACTTCGAAGAATTCTGAACTCCATAAATGCCCCTCACAGAGATTTGGGACGCGGCGTATGACGGGCGGACGAGTGGAGGTCGTAGGGTTTGGAGCCGATATGATCGTCGGGTATTGACAAAGAGACCGCGCAGGAATATTAGGCAGGGTGCACCTTGACAGCGGTTCAACTCAACATCGAAATCCTCTCGAGACCAGATGACGTTGCCGTGTTCGTCGAGGAGGCGCAAAAAGCTGCGGACAGTGACAAACAAGCCTTGGGTTTTCTTCCAGAGCAGGCGTTCAAACAAGCGGCGCATCAGGGAAAACTGCTCATTGCTGCGGTGAAGGATTCCGAAGGTCGAAAATATGGAGGTCACCTGCTACATGGTGGCGTTTTCCCCTATGCCAAAATATTCCAGGTTTTTATATCGCCGGAATTTCGACGTAAGGGGGTCGGCCGACGGTTGGTAGAAGCCATCGTCCGAAGAGCCGAAAGCCTTCAATTCATGAGCGTCTTAGCTCAAGTGGCGGACGATCTCTCTGCGAATAGTTTTTGGGAACACCTTGGTTTCGAGTTGGTGCGCACGAAACCTGGTGGTCGCACTACGGGCCGTCAAATAAACGTTCGCATCAGGGAACTTAGTACACCTCAACTGTTCGGTCTAGGATCGGCACCGCCTACGACTTCCCCTCAAGACTTGAAACTCATTTCCAGATTATTCGACGTTTCTCCCGTGTATGTGCTCGACTTGAACATTCTATTTGATCTACTGAAGAAGAGAGCGAACGTCGACGAAGTGGGCCGCATTGTTCGAGCGAGTTTCAATAATCTAGTTCGATTGGCTGTTACGGACGAATTCATCAATGAATTGGAGCGCACATCCGTTCCAGCCCCCACCGACCCAATACTGGAATTTGCGCTAAGGCTACCGCGTCTGCAAAAGCCTCTTCCTGGCTTGCTCGATCAAATTATCGGAGAGCTTGGCAGGTTAGTTTTTCCAGATCGCTTCTCAAGCGGAACGCTTCGGCAGCAAGATCGGTCCGATTTAGTGCACTTGGCTACAGCCATTTGCCACGAGGCCTCGGGCTTTGTAACAGGTGAAAAGGCTATTTTGCGTGCCCGTGCTGATCTTCAAAGCAAATACTCAATCGATGTTGTCGGCGCAGACGAGTTTGCACAGACCGTGGAGCCGTCCGACTCCCAAGCGCACGAAATTCAAGCCCTCTCTGAGGGACAGATGCTCCAAGGAAAGTTGCTTCATGACTGCGAGCAGGCGTTGGTTCGAAATTTCCTGGAAAGGATGCAGTGCCCACGACAATTAGGCCAGGACGCACTGCGAAACGATCCTAGCCGTCCTCATAGAAGAATGCTTGTAACTTGCGATGGAACAGTGGTTGGTTTTGGCTCTTGGGATATTCCGTCGGTGGTTCGTCCCCACGTGCAAGCGCTCCTCTGTATCGATGAAGATCACAGCGCGGTAACTTTGTGTGCCGACTTTCTTCTTGACTCGCTGAGCAGGGAGTCGCGCTACGAGTACCCAATTCAGTTGAGTCTTCGCTTGTTGCCTGGTCACGTAACGACAAGGCGTTTGGCCATCTCTCACGGCTTCCGTCCAGCCGTGGATGAGTCATCCAATACGAGCCTGCAAAAGATTGCGCTGGGACAAGGCGTGACTGCCAAGAATTGGATATGCGTACGTCAACAACTGAAGACAGGCATGAGGCTCGAGTTACCGGATTCAATCCCTTTGTTTCAATCTCTTCATCAAAACATTGCGGTCAACAGTCCGGCTGGTCTGGGAACCGGTGTACCCTTGTTGGAACTTGAGACGCTGCTCTCACCTGCCATTTTCTTCCTGCCAGGCAGGCCGGGCGCTATAGTCCCTATTAGAAGAGTCTACGCTGCTGATCTTGTTGGTGGAGGGAGTCAACTTTCTCTTTTGGCTGGGCCAGAAGCGGTCTTGCTACGAGAACGGGTCTATTTCAGTCACCCGCGGACTGCGTCCGTTCTCACCAGAGGGATTCCCATCGTCTTTTACGAATCTGGCAGGAAAGGTGGAAGCGCAAGTGCGACGGCTGTTGCCCGCGTCATTAGATTGGAACTAATTTCAAAGGATGGCGCAACTCATGAGATGTTCAGGCGTGGCGTGCTAAATAAGAAAATGCTGACGAAAATTTGTTTGGCAGATAAGTACGTCGCAACGACAATCGATAACATAATGACTTTCCAGGCCCCTGTGCGACTTGAAAGACTACGCGCTCTCGGAGCCATTGATAGAGCCAATCTAGTCACCGCGCGCCCTTTGCGTGCCGATCGGCTGATTCAGATAGTAGAAGAAGGCATGCTCTAGTGCCAGACGACGCAGAAAACATCCTGATCTCGGTTGACTACGACCATGTCATCAATATGTTGAATGGAAGGAAAACCGCTGAATTGAGGCGCAGGCCTCTTCGCATCAACCCAGGCACCCAAGTCTGGGTTTACAGCAAAATGCCAAGAGGAAGAGTAGAGGTTGTTGCTACCGCGGACGAGGTGGTAGCTTCTAGCCCGCGCCATCTTTGGGATCTGTACCAAGCACGCGTTGCGATTTCAGCTTCCGACTTCAAGTCCTACTTCGCCGGTGTGGACACCGGATATGCGATTTTGTTTCGGGATATCAGAGTATTGAAGCCTGCCCTGGGATTGCCAGCTCTTCGTCGGAATTCAAAAGGCTTTCATCCTCCTCAATTTTTCAAACGGCTTGACGGGAAAAGCCCGGAATTGCGTTGCCTGTTGGCATGTACCGCTGCGCTTTCTCGATGAGCAGCCACTCAGCTAGCTAGGTCTTCTCCCTTTGACGAGACTTTGCACGAATAGCTATTGGGAACGGCGCAACCGCCAGTCGTACGCGTTCTTCCCAGAGTATAGCGGGCTCGCGTTGTCATGTTCACAGAGCCATTGCTGATAGCCTTCGATTTCAGGGCCCCCGTAGTTTATGACGAGTTCTCTGCCGAAGAGGGCCAGGACGAAATACCATTCACCATTGTCGGTCAGCAAAATGTCGAATTCATTCACGATCTGCACGGGCGAACCGGATTCGTTCACCCATTTTTCTTCCGGTGGGTAAATCTGCCTGACGTGAACAGGCCAAGCCTGAGTCTCGCCCCGTCGGGCATGGTTGCGGATGGCATCCAACTGCATTTCGTCTGCCAGGTATTCCAGTCCAGCTGCCTCCGAAACGAGTTTTGCAGCCATTGCCTCCAAGGCAACCTTCGCTAAGAATCGCGAGACACGGGACCCCGACGGCAAGTCTCCTTCCGTCGGCAGGATTAGCATTCCTCGGTTCGCCTTGAGAACACCCTGAGCAGCCTCGGGCGCCATGTCTACAATCAGATCGGGATCAAAACCTGGATGCCTGTAAACAGTCACGGGCGTGTGTCCAGGCGACAGTATTCCGCGCGCAGGCGGGACACGGCCCTTCTTGCTGGGAACGACCTGGTAAAAGCGAAGGAGCGCAATTGCGTCACATTCCAGAAATGGCTTCTCTACCTCCCGGGAAAAGTAGTTATTGCAGTGGTCGCACACCACTCCCCTGGGTAAGGTGTGGCTGAGACCACCCAAGGACTCAGGGATGATATGTTCGACGCCGCGCGACGAACTCGAATCTCTTTTGCAAAAAATACATCTCATCGCAGTACGAATATAAACCAGATTTTAGGGTCTCCGCCTACGAACTCGAAGTTCTGCTTAACAGCGCTTGCAAACCATTAGTCAGTCTTCGATGGGCGAATGAACCAATGTCGGGGACCCATCTGACAGTTCATCCAATTTAAAGTCAGCGAAAAGAGACGGGGCTTCAACTCGGACAAGGTTGAATAACGCAGCAGCTATGCAACGCATTTCGATGTCCCCAGGTATTGAACCACGTACTTTAAAGAAATGTCGCAGCGCTCTTGCGTTTGCCGTTACGACGATCTTTGTTTCTGTGGCGTTCGGCAAGACACTTCGTGCTGCTGAACGAATGGCTCGCTTAAATTCTTTTTGGGAAAGTTCGAGCCCGGGTTTGCCCTCAAGCTTGCTGAGCGAGTCTAAGATCACGCGATAGGATTCCTGCGAGACCTCCACAGCTCTGCGCCAGGCCGCCAAAGCTTGCGGAGACTGCTCTAGGTGCGCCGGCTCCACGAACTCTGCATCGATTTCTTCATGGTACTGCTGAGAGAGTTGGCTAAATGCAAAACCCGCCCTGTGCCTCACCAATTGATGTGTGAACGCTCTACTTACACCTGCCAACAAAAACGTCCAGTTTACGTGCTCCAAGACACTCTCATGGCCTTGCTTGATCAAGTTATGGACATAGTCGCCGTTTCTTCTTGGCGACTGTTTTTCTCCGAACGACATGTAGCAAATACGACCGGCGATTTCGACTGCTTCCTCGGATTCAGTCGCACTAGGGGACCGCGCCCAGTCTGTTCCTTCCTCGCTAAGAAACGACAAAAAGGCTTCGATATCGAGACGTGTCCGCGTTAACAGATATACTTTAGGTTTCATCGGCCTTGACCACTTGCATTCGGCGGCGTCCTTCCTTTATTTTGCGCTTTTTTCTGCTCCGATATCTCCTGCTGAAGCTCCTTTAACCGGTTGTCGAAGTCTTGTAGTTTTCGTTCGACGTCAACTCGATTTTTGAGGTCATAGTCCAGGATAGACTGCTTATTTTTTAGGTCCTCGATGACTGCGTTGTGAATTAGATGACCGCTACTGATGGCTCCTAGAATCAACGTTACCGCCGTAAACGCACCAGCAATCAAAGTGCTTATGCGAGCGCCGTGCTTTTTTGCGATAGTTTCCGCGCGTCTTTCTACATCCACAAAATCTTTGGATAGAATATTGATATCTTGTTGAGTCGGGGGCTTACTTCCGTCAGGGTTTCGGTACAGCCAGTCCGCCTTGACGGCCTTGTCCATCTCAAATAGCAACAACCGAACGATTCTGTCTCCGGCTTTCAGGTGGTAGGGTTCCTTCGCCATATTGATCACTGTGAACCGCATAACCCCCACATAGCCTGGATCTACATGTCCGGGGTTCGTCACCAAAAGACCTTTGAAGGAGACTCTGGACGGGGGAAACCCAATACCAGCGACGTTGGCGGGGAGATGCAGCGTCTCCTTGGTTGTTACCACAGCCGTGGCACCTGTTTCGAGCTCAACATCTAATTTCGGGTTTTTAGTCCCACCAACGCCTGTCTCTTCCTTGCCAGGAATATAAATATCGCCTATGTGCAGGTCGATCGACGCTGCCTGTATCGGTGATTGTCTCGAATAGCGGTCATCAGGAAGTGTGAGGCCTTCCGCATACGGCACGGTCGGCGATCCTGCGGTGATGTTCGCAACCAGGTCCTCGTCCCTTAGGAGCTTCATTGGATCCTCCATATCAACCTTTTCAATGGTACCGCGTGGTGGCCCGACAACGAATTGTTGCATTGAGAATAGGAATTGTTCTCACGGCTCAGGATGATGGTACTTCTCTAGCAGTTCGGCGCTAGGTCGAACATTTGGGACCAAAATTATTTTGCAGCCGCAGTCTGGCAGCTTGCATTTCCAACAGCAAAACAACTGGCGGCTGTCAGAGCCATAGCGTTGCCAGATTATTTCTGAGAGACGAATCGCCCTTGTGGGCTGCGGAATCATCTCCTGATCCGCTGTTCCCGATCCGAGGACGGGTTGTTTCAAAAAGTTTAGTTTCTCGACAAGCGCAAAGAGCCAGGAAAACACGTCAGCAAACTGTGCCTCTAACTTCACTTGTCGCCGATTGGGCTCCCCGTCAACGAAAGTATTTGGGCTGTATGAGTACATACGAATCATTGCGTCCGAGGTTTCGCCCAGTTCTTCCATCAAATGTAGGGATATATCAGAGAGAGAAAATAAACTGAGTTTGTCCCCAAACACAGCACCAAACATACCTTGCCATTCGTCAATGCCTTTTGGTTTCTCTGCGTAAATTTGTCCGCTGTACTCGCGCACAGCTGCAATGCGTCTACGCCACGCATCGTCGCTTTCCTGCGTCCCCGGATTAGGTGGACAGCAACAAGGTTGGATATCTCCTAATTTCACTTCAGCCACATTTGCGCGAGCAATTCTTTTGTCATGGCATAACGGACAAAGTTTTGGGTACTTGTGCCAGACTATGTCAGAGCAACTATTCCAAATGCGAATGTACCTATCCTGGGGTCCTTCGAATTCACCCTTTGGGTGACCAAACTCTCCTGAGAGTTTGAGGACCATCGTGAACAACCACAAAGAAAAATCGGCTATTTCTCGATAGAGGTCTTCCTCGCTTTCCCCTTTTCTAATCTGTTCAGCGATTCCTGCGGCATGGTGCATGGTGTGGCACCAAACATCCCAGATTGATCGATACTGGTCGTGCCCATTGTAAATGGTGGACACAACTCTCACGAATTGGTCTAGTGGCAATTGCCCCACATTCGTACGCGAGCATTCCATATAGGCAGCCCTCCGGCTGTTCGTGACGAGCTAATCTAATGCTGTGTTTCAACAGTTAGAACATATCTGACCGATAACTTCAATCGGGTCGCCGATACCAAGTCCGGTGTCGTCTTGTGCCGATTGCACGAATTGGAATCCAGCGGTAGATTGTATTTGGGCTTTTCAACAGCGGTTCCACAGGAAACCAACAATATGATTAACAGTTTTCTGGGGAGAATGAAGAATTTGTGGCATTTACCGTTGACCGCCCAGGATAGGCCGAGGACAATTCTGCCTGAAGCGTATCCCATGTCCAAAGAGTCCTCGAACCCCCTTCCTGCCAGGATGGCAACCGATTCTCAGTTGAATCGGCCTGATTCTGTTTCCGAAAAAGCGCACAAGAGTGTCACCGTTATCTGCGCTTGCATAATGCGAGAGGGAGGCCAAGAGGTATTACTGTCCATGAGGGAGGCCCCCGGCGTGGCTGGTCTGCATGGCAAGTGGGAACTCCCTGGTGGAAAGGTTGAATTCGGAGAAACCCCGGAACACGCGATAGTTCGCGAGATACAGGAAGAGTTGGGGCTGACGGTTACACCCATAAGACTACTGCCCTACCTTCATACAAACATGTGGGAATACGAGCATGCTCTCCAACACGTGGTGCTCGCCTGCTATGAATGCGAACCGCAAAGAAAGTTTGCGCGTGTCCTTAATGAAGACGATGCCAAATGGTTTCATGTCAACCAGATTGATTTCAATCTAACACTTCCGGGAACCAGGGAATTTGTCAGCTTGGCCGCTCAGAATGATTGGTTCGATAAGCTCTACATCAAGTTTGAGTGTGTGGATTCCGCCACGAACACGTCCAAATGGTTTGCCGTCGCAACTCAGTCCACCCTTTTCTCCAAATATGGCTTGGTGAAGTATTGGGGGCGGAGGGGCACAAACCCTATGTCGAAACGGCAAGAGTTCACATCGCCTAGAGAGCTCGATGAACAGATTTTCGAAACCGTCAAGAAACGTTTGGCTGCAGGTTATCATATCAGTGCGCTGAGAGGGCCTGACCGGGCACCTGGAGTTGTAACTCGGATTGTAGAGTTGGCAAAACAACAGAATGAGTACGGCCCTTTCTCCGAGATAGCCTGAAAGCGGATCATCGCTACCCTGTCAAAAAATTGTGGCGTGATTTGTGTCGTAACCCTGGGTTCCCTTGCACGATAACGCATATTCGGCCCGGTGCACTTCCATGCACACACGAAGGGACCTAACTCCCATCAGATCTTATCCGTTGGTGCGTTTTGCTGCTCAGTCTTGCAGGGCCGTGCATCTTGCGACTAGGATTTGACACGGTAGAGGTCTGGGGTTCGAGTCCCCACGGGCCTACCATTTTTGCCATGGCCGCCTTTCTTTACATCCTGCAAAGCACGGCTTCCGGCAAATTTTATGTTGTCAACAGATGATCTCAACCGCAGGCTTTCCGAACACGCGCGAAACCATACTCCCTCGACTCGCGGCCGCGGCCCATGGACATTAGGTACACAAGGAGGAGTTTGCATCCTTGCTCGAGGCGCGCTGCCGCGAACTGGAAATCAAACGCTGGAAATCCTCTCGCTTGATCCGCGCCCTCATTGCCACGCCAGTTGGTTAGAGCGGGCCGACCAGGTCGGCCAGGTCTGGGGTTCGAGTCCCCACGGGCCTACCATTTACTTCAATTACTTAGCAAGAATCACCAGAAAACTTCACCTGTAAAGTGGCTTTTTTGGCGGATCCGAGTCGTTGACTTGCCTTCTGCCTCAACCTAAGATGACGGCACAATAATGGTGTCCGATCCTCTCGTTGGACAAACCATTTCGCACTACCGCATCGTCGAGAAGCTCGGCGGTGGAGGGATGGGTGTTGTCTACAAAGCGGAGGACACCTCCCTCGGACGTTTTGTTGCACTCAAGTTTCTTCCCGAAGATGTCGCGGAGGACCCGCAGGCGTTGGAGCGATTTCGCCGAGAAGCTCGTGCTGCGTCTGCCCTCAATCACCCCAACATCTGCACGATCTACGAGGTAGGTGAGCACGATGGCAGGCGCTTCATTGCCATGGAATTCTTGGATGGGCTGACCCTGAAGCACCGCATTGCAGGCAGGCCACTGGAGAGCGACGCATTACTGTCGCTGGGAATCGAGATTGCAGATGCACTCGATGCCGCTCACTCCGCTGGTATCGTGCATCGAGACATCAAACCTGCAAACATCTTTGTCACCAAGCGCGCGAACGCCAAGATTCTCGATTTTGGATTGGCGAAAATTACTCCGGCAGGGGGCACGGGCGTAGGAGAAGCGGGTGGTATGTCGCAGGCAACTATCGAATCGAGTGTCGAACATTTGACAAGCCCCGGCGCGACACTGGGAACGATTTCCTACATGTCACCCGAGCAAGTCCGTGCCAAAGAACTAGACACACGCACGGATTTGTTCTCTTTCGGTGCCGTCCTCTACGAAATGGCGACTGGGACGTTGCCGTTCCGCGGTGAAAGCACAGGAGTGATTTTCGACTCCATCCTGAATCGGGCACCCGTTCCTCCAGTCCGACTGAATCCTGATCTTCCCGCCGAACTCGAGCGGATCGTCACGAAGTGTCTGGAAAAAGATCGAGACCTGCGCTACCAGCACGCTTCGGACGTTCGCACCGATCTGCAACGACTCAAGCGGGACACGGACTCGGCGCGGATTTCGGCGGTGCGGTGGCCAATCCAGCAGAGAAGGTGGTCACCTTGGGTAATCCCTGCCGTGATTTGCACAGTTGCCGTCATCGGACTAGTTTTCATGATTGGAGTGCGATGGAGAAGTTCGGGGTTGGCTTTGCACACCACACTTTCCCAAGTGACATTTGCTCAGGGAATCCAAGAGTATCCCGCATGGTCGCCTGACGGCAGAAGCCTGTTGTACTCAGGCGAGGTCGGTAAAACCCACAAGATTTTTCGGAAAGACTTGGCGTCCGGGCAAGACTCGCAGTTGACACATGGTGATTTTGACGATCTCCAACCAACTTGGTCGCCAGACGGAAGACAAGTTGCGTTTGTACGTGCTCGCCAGCCCGGCGCGAAGCTACAGCCCAGCGACGTTTTCGGTCAATTCCAAGATGGGGATGTGTGGGTGCTCGACCTCACGTCTGGCAAAGAAAGCAAACTCGCTGACAACGCCTTCAATCCGGCGTATTCACGTGATGGACAGCACATAGCACTGGACGCATCATGGGCCGGCCCACGCCGCATCTGGGTGCTCGACCGGGAAGGCCATAACCCTCAGCAGATCACGACCGATACGAGCGAGGAAGTTGTCCACGTCGCACCTGCTTGGTCTCCTGATGGAAGGAAGATCGTCTTCCAGAATCTTGCGCGAACTAAGTTCGACATTCGAGTGGTAACCCTCGATTCGAAGCAGATGAACTGGATCACGAACGATGCGCTTATAAACATACGCCCATCATGGTCACCGTCCGGCAGGTTCATCTATTTCTCATCGTACCGAAGCGGCGGCATAGACATCTGGCGAGCGCCCGTCAAGGGCGATGGATCGATTGACGGACCGTTGCAGCAGGTGACCACCGGAGCAGGACAGGATGTTGAGGTCGCCGTCTCACCCGATGGCAAGCGCCTCGCCTATTCCACACTGCGCCAGAACGCCGACATTTGGAGGCTCCCGGTCTTACCGCAAACTGGACTATCGAACGGGCCACCGGAGGCAGTCATCAGCACGACAAGAGAAGACAGCAGGGGCGCTTGGTCGCCTGACGGTAAGATGGTCGCCTTCAATTCCGACCGCTCCGGGGACATGAACATCTGGCTGTTTACATTCGCCGATTCCAGCGCCCGGCAGCTTACCACCGGGCACGGAGGCGACTTCCAAGCGAATTGGTCGCCGGACGGGATGAAGATTGCCTTTTTCTCTTCCCGTTCGGGAAGTCCGAACATCTGGGAGGTAGAAGTTGCGGCCGGGACCTTAAAGCGTCTGACATCGAACTCCGGCGTCAATGTGAACCCGTTCTATTCCCCGGACGGCACACTGATCGCCTACCAGTCTGACCATAGCGGTCGGCTGGAGGTCTGGGTCATGAATGACGACGGCAGCAACCCGCGTCAATTGACGAACGTCGGTGTAACAGGCCACTTCATGCGCTGGGCTGGTGATAGCCAACAGGTCGTTTTCCGCTGTACGTGTAGTGGTAACCCCGCCACGATGAAAGTGTCAGTCGAGGGCGGCGATCCGCAGCCATTTGCCGAGATGATGGGGGGCTCGCACATGTCATTCTCGCCAGATCGTTCGCGTATCATGGATGTCGTGGGTCACAAAATACTATGGGTTTCGCCAGTCAACGCAGGCAAACCGCAAAAAGTCTACGAATTTCCTGACACCGACGCGAGAATTGACTACCCGGTCTGGTCGCCTGATGGGAATTGGGTAGTGTTTGATCGCTTTCGACCTCAGGGAGGCGACATCTGGGCTATGAGCGGCGTGGAGTGACTTGAAGCGCGGCTCCGTAGACCCCGAGGACATCCCCATCCTTATCGAAAGACCGCTCTACAATTGGGCTGCTAAAACTTAGAGGAGTTAGGTTTCTTCGCAGTTTAGCGTGGTGCGTCTTGGTTTGCTTCAAGACCTAAGCTGTTCTCTTTCGTATCGGTGGTAGGTTGACACGGTAGAAGTCTGGGGTTCGGGTCCCCACGGGCCTACCATTTCTTGTCGACGGACTTAACCACGCTTTTCGTATCGGTTTTATCAGACCTTCCGCATCGTCCTCCGTACTAAGTTGAGACTATCCGTCCATGGTTTATCAACGCGCGGGAGATCAGCAGGAAGTCGGTCTTGTACTGGCGATTTGGATACAAGCTGTTCCGGATTCGTTGGGACGCGTCCGCTAGTCTTGTGAAAATAAGAGAAAGGCTGGACAACTCACACAGCCGCCCGTGGGCTCATGCTCAACGCAACTCTCCCTAACCTACAGACTGGGCGCCTAAACAAAGCCGTCGTTGTGCGCTTCGGCTGCTCCATTTTCTTGAGTGCGTTTTTGCTGTTCCAAGTGCAGATGGTTCTCGGCAAGTACCTGCTTCCTTTCTTCGGAGGCACTCCCTCCGTCTGGAACACCTGCATGCTTTTTTTCCAGATGCTTCTTCTCCTCGGCTATATCTACGTGCATCTCCTGTCCCTGCAAAAAAGCCCCGTTGTGCAGGGACGTGTGCATTCATCGTTGCTGATCGTTTCCGCAGCCGTGCTGCTGGTGCACTGGATGAAGTGGGGTTCACCGATCACCCCGGGAGCTGAATGGAAACTGCAAGCGGGCGACAATCCCGTCTGGAAAATCCTGGAATTGCTGTGCATTACGGTCGGGCTCCCCTTCTTTCTCTTATCGACGACCAGCCCCCTGCTGCAAAAATGGTTGTCCAGAATTTCGAGCGAGACAACGCCCTACCGCTTCTATGCACTCTCGAACGCCGGATCCCTCATCGGGCTTTTGAGCTACCCGTTTTTCTTTGAGTGGGCGCTGACGACCCGGCACCAGTCCAAAGTATGGTCGGCCGCATATCTGCTATTTATTATTCTCACCGTTCTGATTGCGTGGGAATTTTCCCGTAACAGCACAGCATCCCGGACCGTAGCGGCAGTGCCCTCCCCTCTCGCGGATGAAAGCGGACGGCCGGGAGCACCCCGCTACTTGCTCTGGATTGCCTTGAGCACTTGCTCTTCGACGATGCTCCTGGCTACGACCAACTTATTTTGCCAGGACATCGCCGTCATACCGCTGCTTTGGGTCTGGCCGCTGAGTATCTATCTCCTGTCCTTCATCCTGGTTTTCGATAGCACTCGTTGGTACAAAAGAAAAATCTTCTGGCCGCTGTACTTCATCGCTCTGGGCGTGGGGTTGAAGACCAACTTCGCAACGTCTGCCCCTAGCGTACCGATGCAAATCGCGGCGTACAGCCTGGCGCTGTTTGCGGTGTGCATGGCGTGCCACGGAGAGCTTGCGCGAACTAAACCCAGCCCGCAGCATCTGACATTTTTTTATTGCCTGGTGGCGGCCGGAGGGGCGCTGGGAGGCATGTTCGTTGTGCTCATTGCTCCCCGGATTTTCCAGGGTTTTTGGGAATTCCAGATCGCCTTACTCGGTTGTGGCTTCCTGCTTATCGCGGGGTTTTTTCTCGAAGATCCTACTGGCAGATCCGAGGAGTACTTGTGGCTTTCCGCGGTAGCAATTCTGGCGGCCTTTCTCGCACCCCAGTTGCAAACTCTGTTTCCAAAACTCGCCTCGGTGGCGTTGATCAGCAAAGAATATTACACCGGCGCTTTGGCTGTGGGTTTCCTCCTGGTGTGCGGGCGATGGCGAGCGCAAAAATCTGCTTCGGCTCGGCTGACTGAACGTCCACGAACTCCCTGGAGACCGGTGGCGGCGCTGGTGCTAGTGGGGCTGTTCGCCATCGTCAGCTACGCCCATACACAATTTGGTTCTGATTACCTGTTATTTCAAGAGAGGGATTTCTTCGGCGTCAAGTATGTGATGGATGGTGTGAGCGAGATCGACTTGATGAGTGGAAGCATCCACCACGGCGCCGAATCCAAGGATCCGCTAAAACGCCACATACCGACTCTCTACTATCGCCGCACGAGCGGAATAGGCCTGCTCTTGCAAAATTACCCGAGAGGCTCATCCGGGGAAGATCCTATACGCGTGGGGCTGATCGGATTGGGTGCTGGAACACTGGCTGCGTACGGCAAGCCGGGAGACTATTTCCGTTTTTATGAGATCGATCCGGCGGTTATTCAAGTGGCTTCGGGCGTGAAACCGTTTTTTCATTTTGTGCAAGACTCCCATGCGAACGTGCAGATAGCGGAAGGGGACGCGCGACTCTCGCTGGAACAGGAAGCGAATCGCGGAGAAGCTCAGCGCTTCGATGTGCTCGCAGTGGACGCCTTCAGCGGCGACGCTATTCCGGTCCACCTGCTGACACGGGAAGCAATGGATGTCTTCCTTCGCCATCTCCGCGGCCGGGATTCGGTGCTCGCTTTCCACATCTCGAACCGCTATCTGGACCTGGCGCCCGTGGTGGCTGGCCTTGCCGAGTTGCGTCAGTTGCACTGCAGCGTGGTGTCGGACGGGACGAGCACGTGGATGTTGCTCGCACGGAATCCTGCGATGCTCCAGCTACCCAACTTGAGTGAAAAGAGCACTTCAGTCCATCTGGCCAGACCTCCGCTGGTCTGGACCGATGATTACAGCAACCTGATTCAGCTCTTTCGCTAGGCCCGAGGTTAAACAAAGGCAGACCCCTCAAAAGCTTTGATAACTGCAAATAGTTCTTCACTTGAAAATTAGCGGCGATCCAAGGGGCCCTTCGTTGATTTGGCCGGGGCGACTTTGTCCACCGCGCTGTGAACCCCTGCTTGAGTCAGAGAGCGTGACAGGATTGCCTGCTGACTACTGCCATGATCGGACAAACAGATCTGGGTAGCCTGATGATTTAAAAAAATCCTGGGTGCCGGGTTGGCGCCCAGGATTAGCGTTTGCGAGACATCTTAAATACAGCGGCGACACTCGTGCAGTGAAGCGTCGCTGCCGCCGATGGATTGCTTAATCGGCTGAGTTGCTCTTTGGAGATTTCTTGTTCAGCGTTGCGAGCAGCTTGCTAGCCGCGGGTGGAGGCGCGACGACACCCTTGAGGACGATGTCCTTCGCGGGGACTTCGCTGCCGTAGAGCTTGGCGTTGGCATCGTTGTCGGGGCGCAGCGTTGAGCCTTCCAGGGAAATGCCGGCGAAGACCCCGCGGGCGCGCGAATAGCTGAGGATTTCCGCCCTCATCGCGGCATCGGTTTCAGCCGAGGCATCCCTGCCCTTCGGCCCGGCGGCTGCGGAGGCATCCGCGCCGAGCTTCACCTTGGTGGACAGGACGCTTTCGGCGCTGCGCTGGCTCATGAGCAGAAGAACAAAGTCCGTCGCCTGCCCGCCAATCTGCAGGCCAAAGCTTCCTCCCTCGAGGGCGACCATGGTCGGCGAGCCCCACGGCCCGTTGAATTTTTCACCGGTGCGGCAGGTCATGACGCCCCGGCCGTAGCTGCCGCCAACGATGAAGGCGGCTTTCAAAACGCTGGGGAGTACGATAACGCACTCCGATTTATCCAGCAGGGATTGCGGAATGTCTTCCGGAATATCCAGGATCTCCGAAATCACAGTGCCGGAATTCTCCACGCGTTCCACTTCTTTTTTGTTGTCGGCGGCCGGAGTGGTCGTGACGATCATCAGTCCGGCGACAAGCGATACCCAGAGCTTATTCATTTCTATGCTCCTTCGTAGTTAGATTGGGCTGGGTAAGGGGTCTCTTGCACTAGGGTGGGTAGGAATCCCAGTATACCCAAGTTAAAAAGCCTTTGGAAGCTGAACTTGGCATCCCTGGGTTTTCTGGATGCGGGGATGGCCCGAACTCATCTCTTGATTCGAAATAAGTAAAGGTTCAAGAGGGGACAGTCTCTGACTGCCCAAATCACTGGACGGCAAGGACCCATTGGGACTATTACAGTATTAGGAAGTGGGAACCGGGGAGTCCCGGAGTGTTCATGCGCCACCGAATTTCCGGGGCAAGTTGGTCACACTTTAGGGAAGGCACGTGTTCTGGTACGGCGGCAGTGTGGCGAAATTCAACTGCACTGTTCAAAAATTCGTCAGGGAGAAGCGACAACATGAAAAAAAAAACGAAGAAGCTTGGGACGCTGACGTTGGTCGGAACGCTCTTGGCGGGCACATGCCTGCTTAGTGCGCCGGCGAAAGCCGATACGGCAGCTGGGGAAACGATGTTCAAGACCAAATGTGCCGGATGCCACGGCGCCGATGGCAAAGGCAAGGAAGCCTTGAAGACGACGGACATGGGCGCAGCTGATGTGCAGAAGATGAGCGACGCAGATCTGAGCAGCGCCATCACCGCTGGCAAGGGGAAAATGCCAGCTTTCAAGACGTTGACGCCTGAACAGGTGAAAGACCTGGTCGGGTACATCCGCTCCCTGAAAAAGTAATTTTCGTGGGGGAGTCTCGGAAGAGTTTGGCACGGAGCGCGCCTGCTCCTGTGCGCTTCGTGCCAGAATGAAGAATCTCGCGGCTCGCGTGCCGTCCCTCATCCAGTAAGTTCGCCGCCGGGACGGACAGACCATTCCCAACGATTGCAACGCCTGCCATAACCTGCTGGCGGTGCAGGAGGAGAATCCAAACATCCTCACAAATCTTGGATTGCAGCAACCGAGAATTAGCAGGTAACGATAACTGGAAATCGTGACTCACAAGCCCCCGTCGGAAGTTGCGCGGCGGCTCGGTGCGCATTCTACCGGGTTTCCCGCTGGCGTTTTATTCCGTTCGTCGGTGAAAGCAATCTTCTCCGGCCTCCTGAAACCCTCTCGCCGTAAGCATTCGCTAAGGTATGGTAGTGTCTGCTAGGAGACTCATCCTTTCGCATGTCCAAGCGACCGATTATTGAGCCATTTCGGATCAAAAGTGTTGAACCGATTCGCACCACCACGCGCAAAGAGCGCCAGCGGCTGATCGAAGCCGCCGGCTACAATCTCTTTTTAGTTCCTTCGGAAGCTATTCTCATCGACCTGCTGACGGACTCCGGCACGTCGGCCATGTCCACGGAGCAATGGGCGGCGATGATGCGCGGGGACGAATCGTATGCGGGTTCGCCGAGTTTTGTGAGATTTCGCGATTCCATCCAGGCCATCTTCGGTTTCCGCCACGTGATTCCAACGCACCAGGGCCGCGCCGCGGAACGCATCCTTTTCAATGTAATGTGCAAGAAGGGCGACATCGTTCCGAACAACACGCACTTCGACACCACGCGCGCCAACTGCGAATTCGTCGGCGCGCAGGCGCTGGATCTGCCGATTCCCGAGGCGAAGGAGCCGTCGCAGGTACATCCGTTCAAGGGGAACATGGACACGGCGCGCCTTGCCGAGGTGATCGAGCGCGAGGGAGCGAAGAAGATTCCGCTCGTCATGCTGACCGTGACGAACAATTCCGGCGGCGGCCAGCCGGTCTCGATGGCGAACATCCGCGAAGTGAAGCAGATCTGCAAGAAACATGGCATTCCACTTTATATTGACGCGTGCCGCTTTGCGGAGAATTCGTATTTCATCAAGCTGCGCGAACCGGGCTACGCTGGCAAATCGCCTAAAGAAATTGCCCACGAATTGTTTTCCTACGCCGACGGCTGCACCATGTCCGCAAAAAAAGACGGACTCGCGAACATTGGCGGCTTTCTGTGCACCAATGACGATTCGATCGCACAACAGCAAAAGGATCTATTGATATTGACGGAGGGATTTCCCACCTACGGCGGCCTGGCGGGACGCGACCTCGAAGCGATTGCTGTGGGGCTGAACGAGGCGCTGGAAGAGGACTACCTGCACTACCGGATCGCTTCGACTGCATTCCTGGGAAACCACATCGCTGCCGAAGGAGTGCCGATCGTGCAACCGCCGGGCGGACACGCGATCTACCTCGACGCGCGCGCCTTTCTGCCGCATATTCCACCGGCGCAATTTCCCGGTGTGGCGCTGGCCAACGAGCTTTATCTTGAAGGTGGAATTCGCTCGGTGGAAATCGGCACGCTGATGTTTGGCGAGCACGCGCGCATGGACTTGGTGCGCCTGGCGATTCCGCGCCGCGTGTACACGCAGAGCCACATCGAATATGTGGTCGAGGTGATTCTCGACGTCTGGCGCCGGCGTGAAGTGATTCCCGGATATGATGTGGTTCACCAGGCGCCGTTTTTGCGGCATTTCAGTGCGCGCCTGAAACCCCGGAGCGCGCGGCCATGAAGCTGTCCATTGATCCCGGTTTGAAGAAGAAATGCCCATCCGTAGCCCTCGGCTGCGTCACCGCGCATGTGCACACCGGTGATTCATCGCTGGAACTTCTTGGCGAAATGGATTTGTGTGAAGCCGGCATACTGAAAAATGCGGATCCGCGCGCAATTCTTGAGGCGCCGGCGATTTCCGCCACGCGCGCCGGTTATCGGGCGCTGGGCAAGGATCCCGCACGCTATCGCGGATCCTCGGAGGCGCTGCTTCGCCGCATCATCAGCGGAAAACACTTCCCGAGCATCAACTGCGTGGTGGACATCATTAACCTGGTGTCGGCGGAGAGCCGGCTGCCCATCGGCCTTTACGACCTTGCCAAAGTGCAGGGCGATATTGTTTTTCGCGCTGGCCGTCGCGGCGAAACTTACAAGGGCATCGGAAAATTTGACCTGAACCTCGAAGACTTGCCCGTGTTCTGCGACGTGGCGGGGCCCCACGGCAGCCCAACGAGCGATTCTGAACGAACCATGGTGACCTCGTCCACTGAAAGCGTCGCTGCGATATTAATTTCTTTCGGTGGACCGCAGCCGCTCGAAGTGTGGTGCCGCCGGATGACCGGCCTGATGGAGCGCTATGCAGCAGGCCAAGAATTGCGCGCCGAGATCGTCAGCTAGCGTTTCTTTTGCGCGATAGATGGAATGCTCGCGCACAGGCCACAGGGTAGCAAAGCTTCATGAGCGAAGGAATTCATCCGATAGCGAGCTTGCTGGCCGCGGTAGCGCGCGGTATTACCGGCGTGCAGGTGCAGTGGGCAGGTTGCGAGCCCGACGAGCGGCAACGCATCTATTTTGCGAATCACACCAGCCACCTGGACTTCGTGGTGCTGTGGTCCGCGCTGCCTTCCGAAATTCGCGCGCACACACGGCCCATCGCCGCCAAAGACTACTGGGAAGAGACGCCTGTGCGGCGTTATCTGGCCGAAAATGTATTCAAGGCAGTTCTGGTGGAACGCGGGGCGGTGTCCAAGCCGAATTCTCACGAGGAATTCAAATTTGTGGGACGCTCGCTGATTGAGGATATGGCCGCGGCCCTCGGCGAGCGGAATTCACTTATTCTTTTCCCGGAAGGCACACGGGGCGCCGGAGAAAAAGTCGGCGAATTTCGCGGCGGGCTTTACCATCTGGCGGTGCGGCGGCCCGACGTCGAGCTTGTGCCCGCGCACATGGAAAACATGAATCGAATCCTGCCCAAGGGTGAATATCTCCCGGTGCCCATGCTGAGCCTGCTGACATTTGGGAAGCCCATTCAGGTGGAAACCCACGAGACGAAGCACGTTTTCCTGGAACGCGCGCGTGCGGCGGTCAGCAGCCTGCGCCGGATCGGATCCGCGTGATGCTGGCGGCGATTCATGATTTCAAGTTGATGTTGCTTTTTGGCGGGGTGCTCTGCCTCCTGGTGATCCTGACGGTTATCGGACGCATTCTCAAACAGGTCCCTAATTCCATGGTCAGCCGGTCCACCGCCGACAACTTCAATGCCCAGATCGCCGCATGGTGGAAAATCTGCGTGGTGTTTGTGCTTTCCCTGCTGGTGGGGCCTGTTGGTTCGCTGTTTCTGTTCGCGATTTTGTCCTTTCTCGCCCTGCGCGAGTATATGACGCTTGTTCCCACGCGCCGGGGCGACCACCGCTCGTTGTTCTGGAGTTTTTTCGTCATCATGCCGCTGCAGTATTACTTAGTGGGCCTCCAGTGGTACAACTTGTTCGCAATTATGATTCCGGTTCTGGCGTGCATTTTCATTCCCACAAGCATCGCCGTCGCCGGAGACACCGCACATTTCCTGGAGCGCACTACAAAGATCCAGTTCGGACTGATGGTCTGCGGCTATTGCCTGAGCCACGTGCCCGCGTT
>Ga0210405_10000357_pt1 | contig 63498 bp, 49 predicted proteins | sample IncBWH11MmetaG_FD_155492 | JGI IMG/M metagenome (GOLD analysis project Ga0210405, IMG submission 155492) | Forest soil microbial communities from Barre Woods Harvard Forest LTER site, Petersham, Massachusetts, United States - Inc-BW-H-11-M | ecosystem: Environmental > Terrestrial > Soil >...
CATGTGGGAACCGTTCCGGCAAAGCCTGGAGCAGTGGGTGCCGGAGTGCCGAATCGTGTACGACAAGTTTCACATCCTGCAGCATGCCAGCCAAGCGGTGGACGAAGTACGGCGGGCTGAATTCTTTCGTAAAGGAGGCGCGGCGCGGGACCTGGTGCGAGGCAAGCGCTGGTTACTTCTGAGCAGCTGGCTCAACCTGGATCGTGGCAAGCGACGTCAGCTGAACACATTGTTTGCCCTGAACCGACGCATTCTCAAGGCCTATCTCCTCAAGGAGAGTCTCTCGCAGTTGTGGAATTACACCTACGAAGGTGCCATGTTGCGTTACTTGCAGAGTTGGATCAACCAGTTACGCTGGCAGCGACTGAAACCGATGGAGAAACTAGCCCGCATGCTGCTGGATCATCTGCAGGGCATCTTGAACTACTGCCGGACGAAGGTACCGATGGGTGTGATTGAAGCCGTCAATGGCAACATCAAAGCTTTGCTCCGACGCGGCCGCGGTTATCGAGACATGAATTACCTGCTGCTCAAAGCGCAGCGCTTGGCGGCCACGAAGACTGAATTCCTCGTTCTTCACAAAGCCGCGTAATATGCATAGTTTTCCAGATTCTCGTTCAGAGCCCTTTTTTGTTCGGTCTTATGCGCGGCACAGCTAGGGAAGGAACTCAGGGAGTCATACCGTTTCCACCGTATGGCGAGCATGCGTAAGAAAATCGTACTCTTGCCACTCTCTAACCGGGCTATCGGCATAGCCAGCCGCTATCCCGCTAATCGTCCGCCAGGAGTTCCTCGATGAAGTCCGCCACTTTAGCGCTCCTTCTTTCATGCTTTGCACTCACGAATCTCGCAACTGCCTCTAACACTATTGATTTCAGCAACAGCGGAGGTACGCTTTCGGGTACAAACGCGGGGCTGACTCTTTCCGGATCCACGTTAATCGCTGTCAGTGGCCTTAACGGTTTAGGCACCGTCACGGGCGACCTTGGCACTTTTTCGCTAAGCACCGGCGCACTGGCCAGCGGTTCTTTGACGATGGGCGGCACATTCGCTGCTGGCGGAATGCTCACCATCAATGGCAACGGCACCAACGGAATTCCCAATGGGGTACTCTTCACCGGTACATTCTCCGCGCCCATAAGTTGGACTCTTACGACGCTGGCAAATGGGACTAACAGCTACACGCTGACTGGTGTTCTTACGGGAATGTTGGGTGGAACCAGCGTGAGCGCGGTTACCGTTCAAATGACCGCCAACACAGGCACAGGATTCTTTAACGGCTCAGCCTTAATTTCTGGCGGGGATACGAGCATCGCGTCTGTTCCGGAACCCTCCACGCTCGCTCTCTTTGCGACTGGAGGCATGAGCCTGATCGGCATGATGCGTCGGAAGCTTTCCGCGCGATAGACGAATAAGTTCAATTCGGAAGGCAGGCGCCCGACTCTGGGCGCTCTTCTTTCAGTACGCCTTTCCCAAATCTCCTTGTCGTAGAATGGCGGCTTGCCTGGCAGAATTTCAGAGCTAGACCAACTGGTGGTCGTATTGGTGCGACCACGCAATCCACTCAATATTGGTGCGGCTGCGCGGGCCATGAGCAACTTCGGTGCCCGGCATCTTCGCCTGGTCAATCCATACGCTGCCGGCTTCCGCGAGGCACGCTCTGCCGTGGGTGCCTCTACACTGCTCAATAACGCCCTGGAGTTCGACTCTGTGGCCGAAGCTGTGGCGGACTGTTCACTGGTGGTCGGAACCACCGCTGTCCGTAATCGGGCTTTACGGGATCCAGTGCGCCGTCTCAACGATGAATCGTCCAACGCCATTCGAACAGCATTAAGATCAGGCAAGGTCGCGCTGTTGTTCGGCTCCGAGAAGATCGGATTGACGAACGCAGATTTTACTCATTGTCACTGGCTCCTCACTATTCCGACGCATGAACAAAACATCTCCATGAATCTGGGGCAGGCTGTAGCGGTTTGTCTTTTCGGACTCTCGCGAAACGTGGTCGACGAAGCGATTCCCGAACAGATCGAGCCGGCGGCATCCGGCGAAATCGAGAAGATCACGCAAGGATTATACGAGGCTCTGAAAATCAGCGGATACGTAAAACCGGGCAACGATGCGGTGAGTGAAAAGAAGGTCCGCCGTCTTATGCTCCGGTTCAATCTGCAGGCCATCGACGCGAAGGTATTGCTGGGAATGATACGGCAGATCTTATGGAAGCTGCGTCAGGGGGCGAAAAGTTACCCCTTCACTCGTTGAGGCGAAGCCTGGATCGACGTTTTCTTGAATCGGAACTGGAGCAGCCAGGTGCTGGCTGTCGGCTGCCCGTTGACTTCCGGGGCAGAGAACTCCCATCGCTCCGCCGCCTTGAGGGCCTGATTCGCGAAGTATCGGCTGGACCCTGATGACTTCAATTTTGCTGCGCTGATTTTTCCGGAAGGATCCACTTCTACCTGTACGACCACCTTGATGGTGCCCCTGATAGTATTTTGCGCACTGCGGGGAACGTCGGGAAGAACTTGCCGAACGACCTCACCCCCTGGTGCTCGAGGAGGCGGCACCACAGGTTCCGCCGGCTTGGGAGCAGCGGTTGTTGGGGTCGGCTCGGCTTCAGTTACTGGCTGCTTGGTCCCATCGGAGGTCTGCGTTGCAGATTTGCTTGAGCGGGAATACATCCATGCAAGTACGATCCCCAGCACAACGATCAGCACAGCTGCGACCGCAAACACAGGCTTGCGGGTTGCGGAACTAGCCGGGATTGCTGCCGGTTCCGGAGGAGCCGGCACGGAACGTGCCGTCGGCTGCATGCGTGCCTGAATTTCCTTCAGCGAGCATCGACGGTTCGGATCGAGCTGCAGGCATTCCCGCACGATTCCACGAAATGGATCCGGGATGGTCTCAGGTAAATCGCGATTCGCCGGTGAAGCTTGCTCGGCGGCGGTCACGTTCTGAGCGAGTGCCGCGAGCAATGTGACCCCCGCGGACCATATATCCCCCGCCGGCGAAATAATTCCGGCTGCGGTCTCAGGGGCGTCATACACGTCGCGGCGCCTGCGTCCTCCATCCTGCTGTACGACCGGCGCAACCTGGTCCGAGGAGAGCTTCAGTTGATCGCCCGCAGCCAGCACGTTCGACGGCTTCACGCGCCCGTGAACAAACCCATTCTTGTGCAGATAGAAAAGAGCATCAAGGACCGGAGGCAGTAAGTCCGAAACTTCCGACGGGTCCAACGGCCGTTCCGGGAGAATCCTGGAAAGGTCGTCGTCGGCACATTCCATCACCACATAGACAAATGGCGAGCCGTCCAGACGGCAAAGCCCGCAGTCAAAAGTGCGAATCAGATGAGGATGAGAAAGCTTGGCGGTAGCGCGCAGGCGCGACAGTCGCGCCTCGGCCGTGGCTTCGTCCACTTGAATCAGCTTGATCGCGGCCCTCTGCACGGGTTGGTCTGCGAATTCGGTCAGAAAGACTGCGCTGTGATCGGAGCCGCCCAGCCACTGGCGGAGGGGAAACTTCCCTTTGACCACGAGTCCTTCCCACGACTTCCATGTGTCGGGTTTACTCATTTGCTGCTACCCTGCGATTCAACATTCTATGCCATCAGAGATCCGTTGGTGGCCAGCACGTTGAAATCGCAGGTGCAGCTCTGCCTCTGTCCTCTTACCTGCTCTTGTAGCTGAAGGTAACCTTGGTCTCCTCATCCAGAACAAGAGGCCGGACAAAACTGAACGAAGTGCCCGCCCGGGGAACATCGATCGCCACCGGCAGAACGCCGGCGACCCGCTTTTGCAGATTCATGACGTTGGCAGAAGCATTCTGGCTGACCGCTCCTGGAGCGAGCGGCATTATTTTGCTGAAGTTTCTGCCATCGACAGCCACCATGCTCGATTCAGTGTTAAGCATGGGCGCTGAAGCTGTAACCTCGACGGTCTCGGTCGCAGCACCGACGTTCAGAACACCTCCAAACATTGAAGGTTGGCTGGAGTCGTACCTGACGTTGTTGACGCTGGTCTTGAAGCCCCGGCTGTCCAGCTTGATCTTGTAGTTTCCCGAAGGTAGTCCAAGAAGCGTCCAGTGTCCGGAGGAGTCGGTCACTGTACTGCGGCTCATGCCGTTTTCTGACGACGTGACGGCAATCTGCGCATTCGCAATGACTGCTCCGGTGGCATCGGTCACATATCCTCCCATCTGCCCCGCTGGTGACTGGATACGCGCGCCTACATCATTCGAGTTGTTGTAAGAACCTTTGTCGCGCTCCAGCTGTCCTCGAGTGACAACCTCTTCGCGCACCGGTTCGGGCACCCGATTGGCGGCAATTACATCTCCGCCGAAGTCTCTCACTTTGTAGCGCTCTGGCAGAAACACCTCCCAGTTCAGCAGGCTGATAGGGATATCCATGCTCGGAAGGCTCAGGTCGGCACCGCCTTTTTTCGCAAAGGGAGTTCCGGAGTGCATGAATACAAATGACACCGTGTAGGAACCGTTCGGACGGAATCCCGGCCGCAACAGCGGTACACGATTGCCATCCGCACCCTGAACGGGTTTCACGCGTTCCCCAGCGACTTCAGCGGAGAGGATCGTCGCCCCAGCGGGCAGCGACACTTTCAGGAAAGGTTGTGCCTGATTCTTCAGAGTCAATTTCACTTCGGTCAGCGACTTGCCTTCCGACGTGACCATGGTTGTGACGTCCGCGCTCTCGGCAACGGCAGCGAGCACGCTTCCATCCGGAAACCGTACCCAGCTCAAGGTAAGAGTAGGGGTCTCACTCGCCTGCCGGTGATAGCGGAACGCAGCCTGCGGCGGGAAGTGCGCCAGTGATCGCAGGTAAGGGTTGGCTTCCTTGACGTCCATACGTTTAAGGCCGCCGCCTTCAGTTGCGGTGATCTCCATCGTGCCAGCGCCCTCAACCAGCACTTCACCAGTCTCCCTTTGCGCTCCCTTGAAGCTGACGAAAGGCGCGTCGGCCTTGGTGTCATTGATCGAACGCTCCATCGAGATCAGAAACTGATGACTACGCAGCCCGGGATTGCTCACGGTCAGGAATATATACAGATGAGTCGGTTCGGTTGTGCCGACCGGTCTTACGTTCACAACCTTGGGCTGAGTCTCGGCCGAATCCAGCGTTGGTCCAGTGACGCCGGTGACCTCGAAGCCTTCAGGAATCTGAACCTGGAATGTGGAGGTCTCTCCTTGCACCATGGTGATGTCCGAGAGAACGGCAATCCGCATTTCCGCTTCACTGACGGAAACGAGCATCTTCGAATCCGCCAGGAACCGGACTTCACGCGGAGCAACTGGTGCGACCACTTCGCGTGTTGCCCACCAGATGTTGGCCGGCTGCCCGGGTACCAAGGTCGCTTCGATCGCGGTGTGCCCGTTTTCCGACTTGCGGCTGGTAATCACTCCCGGAGTGATATTGGCCAGTGTGTGCTCGCCCGGAATCAAAAGGCTCATTTGCACGCTGCCCGCCACTGGAGCCGGCAGGCTGAACGAAGCGCGTCCCGCATCGATCCTTAACGGCAGGCCGGTGTCGAGCGAGATGGAGAAATCCCCCGCCGGAAGGAGCGCTACGTGAGTGCCATTCTCTTGCAGCAGCGGCACGCCCTTTCCGTTCTGATGAGCGTCGATGATCGTCATCCCACTAGTTAGCGGTACCTTGCTTATACCTTTGTGGAAGACTTCTCCCTCGAACTCCACCGATCCCATCACGCCGTCGTTCTCAACTCGCAGTTTCACATCGGCATGCTTGATGGAGTATGGAAGTGGCGCGGTGTCCGGCTTCTTTGGCGGCTTCGCCGCCCGTTCGACCAGCTTGTTATATTCATCCAACGTAAGCGTGACGTTGCCGGGATCGGGCAGTGGCAGGGTGGATTTGTCCTCTGCCCAGCACAACGACATCAAACACACACATCCAACCAACATTGAAGTCAAAAGTCTGCCGCTCATCGCGCACCTGCCTTTCTGTCGCGCTGGAAGTTGAATTCTGCTGCAGGGGATTGGTTTTCACTGGTGAGTTCGGAAACCAGGTAGATCGAGGGACCAAACGCCGGGAAGTCGATGTTGACCGGCACGATGCCAGTCACTCTGCCGGCCATCGACTTCGATTTGAAACTGTCGAGCAGCGCCTGGGTGGCGTCTTTCTTTTCTTTGTCGCCGTTGCTCTGGAGTTTGGCGAATTGTTCGAGGCGATCGAATTCCTTCGCCTGCAGTGGTATTGCGGATGGTGTTCCGATATCGACAATTCCACCGCCGCCGGGCGCCAGCGCCGCCGAAATGGGGCCTTGATACTCCTGCGTGCGGAACGTCCCAGGCGCCGCTGAAACTCGGAACATGGGCGGGTAATAGAACAGCACTCCGGTGCGCGAGATCGGAAGATCCAGCGCAGGTAGAGTGACGGTCTGCTTCCCCTTGTCCTGCCACGCTGGCGCCTTCGTGACGTACATCAGTTCGACAAGGAACGCGGGCGCGTCCTCACCACCCCGCGATTTCTCGAGCGGCAATAGCAGGCTTCCATCCGGCGACTGACCGGGACGAGCCGGCCTTCCGCCCAACGATGCGCTCCAGACCGATGCTCCCGGCGGCAACGAAATCTTCACAAAGTTCCGCTGGTTGTTCCGCACGGCGTATCTCGCCTGCACCAGTTCCTTCCCATCGGCGCTCATCAGAATGTCGTAGCGCGCCTCTTCGATGTTGGCCATCAGCACGGCCTGCTGGTCATAGCGGGCCACGTTCACGCTTAACGTGCGCGTCGCGCCGGCTTCCCCAGCGCGTGCGCGGAAGGCCGCCAGGGCGGGCGATTGGCGGCTGGCGATCATTTCTCCAAGGTCGCTTGCGTCGGCGTCTTCAAGTCCTTGCGCTTTCTGGTCTTTGATCTCGCCCGCCCCGAGGATCTCCACCGCGACTCCACCGCTATCGCGCTCGGTATGGAGAAGCCTCAGCAAAGGGATGTCAATAATGCCGTCGCGCGGCAACCGGGCCTCGCCGTTGATCACAAATCGTGCGCTATGTTCCACCGGTTCGAGGAAGGTGATCGCGAGTTCGCCGTTTTTCATCTCCCAATCTGCGATCATCGCGCCTGACACCTGATTGATCGTGATTTTTTCTGGGAGTTGAATCCGCACATCGCGGGCAGCGCCTTGCACGATATCGAGACTCGCTTCCGCGTAGACGGCAGTCGAATCCTCGCCCAGGCTAGTCAACTGTGTGAGCGATCCCCGCATCCGCAGCGGGAGTTCGATGTGATGGTCTTCAGTCTTCTTGCGCCAGCTAAGGGTGAGCGCCTCATTGCCGCGCCCGTAGGCGAGCCACTTGGTTTCGCCTGACGTTTCCGACTTCTCGGAGAGAATTCCTCCATCGACTCTGAGATCAATTCCTTGTCGCGGCAGTTCAATCGCCGCCCGCGTCACACCCGATTCGGTGGAGGGAAGGGAAATGCTCTCATCGCCGGTGGACGCTGTGACGGGTACGTCGACGTCGAGCGCCAGAACCCAGCGTCCCGGGTGAGAAAGCAGCGCGGATAGATGTCCCGCACCTTTTCCCTGCGGAGCCGGCACGAGCGACACCAGCTTGCCATCGAGACGAGCCTCGCGAACCAACAATCCTGCCGGAACTGGCACTCGCACCCAGCCGTCTTTCAAAACATCAACTGTGAGGTTGGCGCGTCCGGCCGCCAGTTCGCCTGTGACACGCAGGTCGTAGTCGACCCGCGTCAACGTTGCGTCGAGCGGTGGCGGCTCAGGATCGTGCTCCACCGGATAGGCCTTCGCGCGCAGCACTCGGTACTCTTCGACGGGGATTACCACCCATCCCGCCGCGTGAGGCGAATCCGCGGGCTTTTCCTGGGCTTGCGCGATGGTCAGGAAGAAAGCTGAAACAGCTAGCAGGCAGAGAGGCAATCGTCGAGAAGCGACTGTCCCGATGTCCAAAACCACTGAGAGAATCGACGTCTTCATAGTTCAACCCTCACTCCAACAGTTCTGGTGAAACACTGAAAATTCCTGGGGGATACGTGGCGGCAGCGCCGCGCAGAGTAAGAATGGTGGGGGACCGGAAAATTGCAGACAATTTGCGCGGGTTACTTTGGGAACTCAGCTTCGGCTGGCGGTAATGGAGTGTTGTTCTGCTGTACCATTGCAGGTCGATTCAGGTAGCGCCGCCGTCTCGCCGCCCCAGTCGAGCGCTACAAAGAGCGGGAGGTCCGATTGGCTTTCATCACAGAAGAGTCACGTCAACTCTACGAGCGCACAGTGGGCGTGCTGATCGAGGCCAGCAGTTCCTCCTCTCGCGGCCCGGCGAACTTCGGCAAGTATCCCATGTTCATGGAGCGAGGCCGTGGCTCGCGCATTTACGACGTCGATGGCAACGAGTACATCGACTGGATGATGGCTTTCGGCGCGCTGCCGTTGGGCCACGCGCATCCAGAAGTCGTCGAAGCGATCACCGGCGCCGCCGCGACGGGAGCGCACTTCGCCACGGCAACACCAGTCGAATTGGAAGTGGCGGAGATGCTGCAACTCCTGGTTCGGAACGCCGAGCGTGTGCGCTTCGCGAACACTGGCACCGAGGCGGTCATGGCCGCGATCCGCTTGGCGCGCGGAGTGACCGGACGTCCGAAGATTCTAAAATTTGAGGGCCACTACCATGGCTGGCATGACGACCTGCTGGTCAGTTCCAACGTGATGCCGGTGAGTGCTCTGGGACTGCGCAGCGATCCGGTGAAAGTTCCCGATAGCTCAGGTATGAATCGAAGTGCACTCGACGACACGATCGTCGTCCCCTGGAATGATTTGCCCGCGCTGCAGCGAGCGATTGAGAATCATCCCGGCCAGATCGCGGCGATTATCACGGAAGGCATCATGGCCAATATGGGCGTGATTCCTCCGGCGAAAGGATATCTGCAGGGCCTGCAGGACCTCTCCAAGGCTAACGGAATTCTCTTCATCCTCGATGAAACCGTGACCGGATTCCGCATCGCTCCCGGAGGCTGCCAGGAATATTACAAACTGGCGCCGGACCTTGTGACCTTCGGCAAAGCGCTGGGCTGCGGCTTGCCGGTCGCCGCATTATGCGGACGCGCCGAAGTGATGGACGCTTTGCAGTGGGGCGGCGTTCTGCACTACGGCACGCACAATGGATCGCGCATCGGCATGTACGCCGCGCGCGCCAACCTGCGCGTATTGACGCGGGATAACAACGCTGCCTTCCGCCACACCTGGCGGATTGCGGGGCGGCTGTGTGAGGGGTACAGGTATTTGTTCCAGAAGAAAGGCATCGCGGCCATCGTGCAGAGTGTCGGCCCGATGTTCCAGGTGATGTTCACCCATCAGCCCGCAATTCGCGACTATCGCGAGTTCTGCCAGCATGTTGACCGAGCGGCATTTCAGAAGTTGGTGTTGTCGCTGTTTGAGTTCGGTGTGTACGCGTCACCGTCTGCCGCGCTGCATTCGATTGTGACGCTGGCCCACACAGATGAGGATGTTGAGCGCACGCTGGAAGCGGCGGAGAAGGCGCTGGAAACTGTTGCATGAGAGTGCGAGAGGGCGAAATCGCGGAAAGCGCCGCCAAGCTTCTATCCCTGGCAGGCAAGGTCGCCATGGTCACCGGCGGCGCCTCCGGAATCGGGCGCGGCATCGCCATACGCTTCGCCGAGATGGGAGCACTCGTTTCCGTGCTCGACGTCGACGCTAAAAAGGGCGAAGAGACTGTCGCGGAAATTCGAAGCCAGGGCGGGGAAGCGCTGTTCACCAAATGCGATGTCCGCACCGCCGCCGATTGCCGGCACGCTGTCGAGAGCACAATCAGCAAGTGGGGACGCATCGACATTCTCTGTAACTGCGCCGGCATTGCCATACGCAAAGATGTGGTGGATCTCACCGAGGACGAGTGGGACCGAACACTCGACGTCACGCTCAAAGGAATCTACTTGCTCTCACACGAGGTCGTACCCCATATGATTCGCGCCGGTGGTGGCAGCATCATTAACATCGGCTCGGGCTGGTCGCTTAAGGGAGGTCCCCGCGCCGCAGCTTACTGCGCGGCAAAAGGCGGTGCCGAGAACCTGACGCGAGCCATGGCCATCGATCACGGCAAGCACAACATCCGGGTGAACTGCGTCTGCCCGGGAGACGTCGATACTCCTATGCTGCGCAGCGAGTGTGTTCAACTCGGCGCAGACGCGGATACGTTCATGCGGGAGGCATCGGAGCGTCCCCTAGCTCGGGTCGGTACGCCAGAAGACGTCGCGAACGCAGTCCTGTTTCTATCAAGTCCGATGTCGACTTGGATTACCGGTGCCGCACTGGTCGTCGATGGCGGCGGGCTGGCGTAGTGAATCAGTTTCCATACCGCTCGCGAATGAACTCTGCAATCCCCGCATACGCCTTCGTTAGCCTCGACTCATCCGGCAGGAACACGATGCGGAAGTGCTGAGTGCCGGGTTTCTGCCCGAAGCCGGAGCCGTGCACGACCATCACATGCTTCTGTCGGATAAGTTCCTTCACGAAGATTTCATCACTCTCAGGAATGTTGATGCGCGGGTATGCATAGAATGCGCCGCGAGGTGCCACACAACTAACGCGCGGCGTAGCCTCGCACCACTTCTGGGTGAGATCGCGGCGGGAGCGCAACTTCCGCCTGACCTCGACGAGATGATCCTGCGGGCCCTCAAGCGCTGGCTTAATGGCGTACTGCTCCGGATGGTTGGCGCAGAGACGCGCACGCAAGAGTCGATGCACCCCTTCGGTGTACGTCTTGACTGCCGCGGCCTCGCCGGAGACGATTCCCCATCCGACGCGCCATCCGGGAACCAGATAGTTTTTCGACATGCCGCCGAAGGTCATGCAGGGCACGTCGGGCGCAACTGCAGCGAACGCGATATGAGGCGTGTCTTCCAGGATCAACTTGTCGTAGATCTCATCCGAGAACACGATCAGGTTGTGGCGACGCGCCAGTTCGGCCACGTGCTCGAGCATCTGCCGCGTGCACAGCGATCCCGTTGGATTGTTGGGATTGATCAGGACGATGGCGCGCGTATGCGGCGTGAGTTTGCGCCGTATGTCGTCCAGTTCCGGCTGCCACCCGTCGTCTTCGTTCAGATCATACGCATTCAGGCGCATGCCCAACTTGCATAAGACGGCCGAGTAAAGCGGGTAGTCCGGGCTCGGTGTAAGAACATCTTCACCATCATTCAGCAGCGCCGTCAGGCAAAGATCGACGGTCTCGCTCACGCCTGAAGTCACGAAGACATCGCGCACGGTGGTGATGCCCTTGCGTGCCGCTTCGCCGCGAATCGCCTCGAGCGCCTCGGGAATTCCCGGCGAGGCGGCGTAACCGTTCTTCCCGTCGCGCATCGCTTTATAGACAGCTTCGATAATGTGCGGCGGAGTGTGGAAGTCGAAATTGAGCGGATCGCCGACGTTCAGCGGCAGGACTTTATGTCCTTGGGCGACGACTTCATCGGCAACACAGGCAAGGTCGCGGATGGCATAGCGGACGTTATTTAATCGAGAAGCGGCGCTGATCTCGTGGACCTGTGTGGTCGGAGCCATGCAACCCCCACTGCGGCGGCCTGCCCACCACAGTTAAAAAGAAATTCTAATGCATAGCGCCAGGCCGCACGCGGAAATTGCGTTGCCACGTACGCCCGTACTGATAAAGAACGAGATTACCGTGGATTCGTGCGGAAGTTGAAGATTACTGGCTCCACAGTTTGTATTGGGGCAGGCGCATATTTCCACTTCATCAGCGCCTTGGTGGCAAATTCAGCGAACATCGGGTTTCCGCCTTTGATCTCGACACTGGAGACGTTGCCGTTTGGCAGCACGGTCGCTTCTGCGATAACGCGGGCCTCGAAGTGGCCACTCCTGAAGAAATCAGGGTACTCAGGCTCGACCCGGACAACCACCTTACGGGCAGTTTTGGCAGGCGCCTGGGCAAGTACGTGTTGGGACTGGTCCGATAACACGAGAAGAATCAATGCAGTAATGACGAAAAGCTTGTCGATCCGGGCGAAGCTGCGGGATGCTCGATAAGAGAGATTCATGGGCGACCCGTAGAGTCAGATTTGAGGGTTGGAGGGACGCCTCGTTGCCAAGGTAGGTGGCGGCCGGAGATCAAACAAGATTACCTAGGTACTTTGATTTAATCGTCGCGGCGACGGCAACTCTCTCTAAAAAACAAAGAGCCGTCAGTTTTCCTGACGGCTCAGAACTGTGATTTGTGCTTCATCTAGTCCTCGCGGTCGATCTGCGCTTTCTGCAACTTGTCGGAGTAATCGACATACACGGATTTCCACTCAGTGTAGAACTCAATTGCGCCGATGCCGCCTTCGCGGTGTCCGTTGCCGGTTGCCTTGGTGCCGCCGAAGGGCAGATGGACTTCGGCGCCGATCGTCGGGGCATTGATGTATGTGATGCCCGCATAGAGGTCGCGAATCGCGGCGAACGCCTTGTTGACGTCTTTGGTGTAGATCGCCGAAGACAGGCCGTACTCGATTCCGTTGGCGATCTCTACCGCGTCTTCCATGCCGTCGCAGGGGATGATTGAAACCACCGGTCCGAAGATTTCTTCTTGGCCGATGCGCATCTTGCGATCGACGTCGATGAAAATAGTTGGCTCCATGAACCAGCCGTACTGGTAGTCGCCTTTGTCGAGGTGGTGACCGCCACAAACGAGCTTCGCGCCTTCGTTCTTGCCGATCTCGACGTACTCAAGATCGGTCTGCAGTTGCTTCTGGTTGATGGCGGGCCCCATCTGCACGGTTTCGTCGAGGCCGTTACCGACTTTCAGCTTCTTCGCGCGATCCACAAGTCGATCGACGAACTCTGCGTAAATACGTTTCTGCAGGATGATGCGGCTGGTTGCAGTGCAACGCTGACCGGTAGTGCCGAAAGCTCCCCATAGCGCGCCTTCGATGGCGAGGTCGAGGTTGGCGTCGTCGAGAACGATCATTGGATTCTTCCCGCCGAGCTCAAGCGAGCAGTGCTTGAAACTCTGGGCTGCGATGCCGCCAATGATTTTGCCCACAGCGGATGATCCCGTCAGTGAAACGGCGCGAACATCGGGATGCTCCGCGAGAGGGGTGCCAACCTCGGCGCCGAATCCGCTCACGATGTTGATAACGCCCTTGGGCAGGCCGGCGTCGGTGAGGGCGCGAACTAGGTTGAACGTAGAAAGGGGTGTGTCCTGCGCAGGCTTGATCACGCAGGTGTTGCCGCAGACGATCGCCGGAAGTAACTTCCACGACGGAATCGCCATCGGGAAATTCCAGGGCGTGATCATGCCGCAGACGCCGATAGGCTGGCGCACGGCCATGGCAAACTTGTTCGGCATCTCGGACGGTACGGTCGGGCCGAACATGCGGCGGCCTTCGCCTGCGTTGTAGTAGGCGGCGTCGATGGCTTCCTGTACGTCGCCGCGGGTTTCGGCCAGAACCTTGCCCATCTCTCGCGTCATATCGCGGGCGTAATCTTCTTTGCGCTCGATCAGAATCTCGGCTGCACGGAATACGATCTCGGCGCGACGGGGTGCGGGAACCAGTCGCCACTTGGCAAAGGCGCGCTTGGCCGCGTCGACGGCGGCGTTCACATCAGCTCTGTTTGATTTCTGGAAGATGCCGACCAGATCACGGGTGTCGGCGGGATTGCGATTCTCAAATGTTTCTCCGGTCGAGGACTCAACCCACTCGCCGTCGATGAAATTCTTGAATACGCGCGACTGCGTGCTGCTGAGGTCTGCGGGGGTAGCTAAAGTGTGGGTCGCCATGATGACATCTCCTAACGCTCGGAACGATGAATGCCCAAACCTTTTGATGCTACAACTTGCGGGGAAGGAGCGGCAAGGGCGGGTTGGCTTTAAATTAGCGCCTTTGTTTACGGTTGTCTTTGCGCACTCCGCGGAGAAGATCCGCTGAGAACGCGGAGGCCGGTGTCGACGACTTTCGCGCAGATGATACAGTTTTGAAATCAAGTAGAGGTTTGCGATGCAAGAGTTTTCAGGGATCAAGATTCCGGAATCGCTGGAAGAAATAGTCACGCCCCAGAATACGGCGCTGATCGTTTACGACATGCAGGCAGGCATCACGCGGCAAGTTCGGAACGGGCAGGAAATTACTCAACGCGTGAGCCGTGTGCTCGCTGCTGCCCGAACTGCGGGAGTGCGCACCTTTTTCACGCGCCACATGTCGCTGCCCAAGGAATTGACGGGCGCTTTTCAATGCCGCACGGCTATGGCTTGGCAGCGTGTGGACTCGATGGAAAAAGTCAAACCGATGTTTCTGCGCGACAATCCTGCCTTCCAGATCATTCCGGAACTGCAGCCACTTCCCAGCGAGGGCATTGTCGATAAGATCACGATGTCTGCTTTCGAAGGGACTTATCTGGAGATCGCGCTGCGCGATTGCGGGATTCGAAGCTTCGTCATCGTAGGAATTGCTCTGGAAATCGGCATCGATCCCACGTGCCGGCAAGGCGCCGACTTGGGTTTCTGGCCGATTCTGGTTCAGGACGCTTGTGGCGCCGGCAATGAAGAGGCGGCGAACCACTCGCTGGCTTCACTGAAACATATGGGCGATACCACCGTTACGGATGTGGAGACGCTCTGCGGGCTGTTGGGGAAGTTCGCACGCTCCTAGCGCCAGCGTTTCAGGTGCGGCCAGACGTTCGCCCAGGAGTCGAACGTCTTTCCTTTGCAGAGGAATACCGGAATTTGTTGTTCGAGTGCGTATAGGTTTGGCGCGGACCTGCCGATGAACTCTACTTGATTCCAGTAACTCTCCAGGACTTCCTTGCGGTCATCCAGCACGATCATGCAATTGCCAGAATAGTTGTGCGGTCCCCAGATCCAATAGGTGCGGTCGCCGCTCATCGCGCCGGGCAGGCCTTCGCGCCGGCCGAAGAAGTCGATGGCGCCGGCTTGTCCGTAATCCTGGGCGAAGATCCCGCAGTCTGAGCGCTCGGCTTGCGGGATGCGGTTCCATGCCACGGCGGTTTCGTCCGCGATTTCTTTCCATCCGAACTGATCGGAGTACCACTGCGGTAAGGGTGCGCGCGTGTGCGAGTGTTCGTTGACTGGCAACTTGAACGGCAGTGTCTTCGTATAAGCCAGGAACCGTTCGGGAGAAAACATCGGGACGACGATGGGAGAGAGGTATGCGCCGCTGAGGAGCACCACACTGACAATCACCGGCTTGAGCCAGGCACGACGCGAGGGCAACTCGCCGAGCACCGAATCAATTGCGACCGCCCCGGCCGCGAACAGCATGGGATAGACGGGCGCAAGATAGTAGTTCTTTCCGTGCTGAAGAAAGATCACCGTGTAGCTGACGAGGTAGGCCCATCCGAGTGCGCGATACGGGCGAAGCGGGCGCCAGAAAAGCAGTGCGAACAGGCCGGCCAACCAGACGGGCGCGGCGAACGGGTTCACGACCAACAGCTGCTGGGAAAAAAACGGCAGCGGCCCCAGGATCACGTCGCGGCCTTCGGCCCGAATGGCGCGGATCAACTGTAAGAATGGCCAGTCGTAGTGCAGGTTCCATAGCAGGTTGGGTGAAAAGATGACAAAGGCGGCGAGACCGCCTATCCAAATCCAGGGATTGAGGAAGGTGCGGCGCTGCTCGGTGAGCAGCAGGCCGACGACAACTCCTAATCCGAAGACCGCGATCGTGTACTTCTCCTCCATGCCGAGTCCCGCGACGATGCCAAATCCAATCCAGTAGCGCGGGTCGTTTCGCTTGATGCCGAGAATGACGAAGTAGGCGCAGCCTAGCCAGAGGTTGGGTTCAAGGATGTTGGTGCTGAGCAATCCGCCATTGGAGAGAAACTGCGGCGCGAGTGCGACGCAGAGCGCGGTGAGCAGCAGCGCGTAGCGACGTCCGCCGAGTTCGCGGGCGACGACGGCAGCCTGGACCAGCAGCAGCGACGATGCCAGCGCCGGAATGAAGCGGATGGCTCGCAAGGAATCGCCGAGCACGGCACGGCTGATGTGCGTGAGGAAGGGAATCAGTGGAGGCTGGTCAACGTATCCCCACTGCAGGTGGTCGCCGCACGACATGTAGTCGAACTCGTCGCGGAAATAACCATAGCGGTTGTTGAAATAGATGTGAAACAGAAGCTTGGCGAGAGCAATGGCCCAGACGACGGCCATGCCGGTGGATAGCAGGGTATCGCGCTTGGGGGCTTCAACCGAAACTGGAGAGGTAGCCATTTTCGGCCACCAGCATATCCGATTTCGGTTGCGAGGTCGGTAAGGAGTTATCAATGGCCCAGGTGTCGCCGTGCGAGTGCGGCCCATTAGTGCATGGGGTTTCATCGGCGCCGGGAACGGGATACAAGATGCAAGACCTGAGCAGTTCCACGGCGCGACACTTCGGTAACCCCCAAGACTGACTCTCGTGTGTTTCCGCGGTTTTTCCTGTGCTACCGTTTTTCTATAGCGGATATTCACGAGGTTTTTCGGGCAAAAGTGTCTTCCAACAGTCGCAAAACGGGGGTCCACATTGCGTGGACCACGATCACGTACCGCAGTGTGGCCCTGCTCGTCCTGGCGGTGTGTGCGATCTTTTTTATTGCCATGCGGGTGGCGTTTCCTCAGTTCACGCAGAACACCCTTCAGAAAGCCGACGATGTTGCCAGCAGGGTGCTCGAAAAAGTTGCCGGAATGGCGCCTGCGCCAGGGACCGGAACCATCACCGCGCAGCAGGCGCACTTCACCGCACTTGACGGCACAGTGCGTGTGAAGAAGGGCGACAGCAACACCTGGGTCGCGGCGGACTACCACATTCCTCTGGAAAAAGGCGACGTGGTGCAGACCGGCTCAGAGGGCATGGCCAAGGTCGTGTTCAACGACGGCACCAGTTACACCGTGAAACAGGATTCCCTGATCGTAATTCAAGAGAACTCAGCCAATGATCAGCAGCAGACCAACGTGGCTGTGGCAGTCAGCACTGGAACGGTGGATCTTTCGACTGCTACCTACAGCCAAGGATCGAAATCGCAAGTGATCGTGGCAGGGGCAACGGCGTCACTGGCTCCGGAGTCCGCGGCGCAGGTGCATAACGATCCCAAAGCCGACCAGCACGAAATCTTGATGACCAAAGGTACGGGCGAGGTTACAAAGGGCAACGAGACTGTGAAGTTGGCCAACTGGGAAAAAGTTAGCTTCCAGGGAGAACAGGCGCATCTGGAGAAGGCCAGAGAAATCGGTCCACCCACACCGATTGCACCGGCCAACATGGCACCGCTGTTCTCTAACGGTGCGCCGACCAAGGATGTCGAGTTTTCCTGGACGCCGATGGCGAATGCAGTTGGTTACCGCCTTCGTATCTCCCGCAATCCTTATTTTTCCTCTACACTCGTTGACAAAAAGGTGAATACGGCGGCCGTGACCGTCACCAATCTCGGCGAGGGCGTCTACTACTGGGGGGTCCAGTCTTACGACACCGCCGGGAAAGAGTCGATGGAAAGCGAGAAGAACCGGTTCAATATCATCTCCACCGGTAAGTCAGCCGAAGTGATCGATCTTGAACTGGACCCGTTTATTCAGCATGGGCACGTGATCGAGGTGACGGGCAAGACACAGAAGGGCGCGCGTGTGATGGTAAACGGCAGTGAAGTTCCGCTGGTGACCGGGGATGGCCAGTTCCACTATTTCACTCCGCCGCTACCGCCCGGAGAAGCCGTGATTACAGTAACGGCGCAGACGGCACAAGGCGGAGTGAATACGCAGCAGAAGAAGATCGTGATTCAGTAAGGAAGCGAACCAAGCATGCGATTTACGCGTCGCAGGAAAGCAACGCTTCGCGCGGTTCGGACAGATCCTTCGGCACGCAGAAAGCGCGCGCCGCAGGATGACAGGCAAGCAGGATGACAGGTAAGCAGGGTTGGCTTGCATCACGTAGAATAGATGCAGCCACCCCGAACAAGATAAGATGCCGCCGGGAATTCCCGGGCGGGCATCATTGTGAGAGAGACGGACTAAGTCGTCATGTCAACTAACGGATACCACGGCAGCTCAACGCGCAACCACAACCTCCGCTCGCTGTTCAGCATTTTCTCCAGCGATCTGGCTATTGATCTCGGGACCGCCAACACGTTGGTATACGCGCGAGGAAAGGGCATCGTGGTCAACGAGCCCTCGATCGTCGCCATCAACAAGAACACGGGCGAGGTCGAAGCGGTCGGCAAAGAGGCGAAAGAGATGCTGGGGCGCACCCCGGGCAACATCGTCGCCATCAAGCCGATGAAGGACGGCGTAATCGCCGACTTCAAGGTCACCGAGAAGATGTTGAACTACTTCATCCAGAAGGCGCACAACCGCAAGATGTTGGTGCATCCCCGTATCGTGATCGGCGTGCCCTCGGAGATTACGCAGGTGGAAAAGCGCGCAGTCATGGACTCGGCTTACCGCGCGAAGGCGAGCGAAGTTCACCTTGTCGAGCAGGCGATGGTAGCCGCGATCGGCGCCGGCCTTCCTATTACCGAGCCTTCCGGCAACATGGTTGTCGATATCGGCGGTGGCACCACTGACATCGCAGTCATCTCTTTGAGCGGCATCGTCTATTCGCGTTCCGTGCGCATGGCCGGTAACCAGATGGACGAAGCCGTCATGAACTACCTGAAGCGGAAATACAACCTCCTGATCGGTGAGCGCACCGCCGAGCAGATCAAGATGGAAATCGGATCGGCGCACCAGCTCGACAAGCCGATGACGATGGAGATCAAAGGCCGCAACCTGATCGAAGGCGTACCCAAGACGATCACAGTCGACGATGGCGAAATCCGCGAGGCTTTGAGCGAATGCGTATCGACGATCATGAACGCCATCCGCGTGGCTCTGGAGCGGACGCCACCCGAGCTTTCGGCCGATATCAGCGATCGCGGCATTGTTCTGACTGGTGGCGGCGCATTGCTGAAGAATCTGGATAAGCGCATCCGCGAAGAAACCGGGCTGCCGGTTTCGATCGCCGACGATCCACTGTGCAGCGTGGTGCTCGGCACCGGCAAGATGCTGAGCGACTTCAAGCTATTGCGGAAGATATCGATCGAATAAAGCAGTGAGCAATGAGCAATGAGCTGTGAGCTAATGAGTTCTGGTTCATCCCTGGTTTTGCTAATTGCTCACCGCTCATAGCTCAAAGCTCCTATGGAATCCTTCCTCGGCCGCTATCGTAATCTGATCATCCTGGTGGGCGTGTTGTTTCTGCAGGTCCTTGGACTTGCGGTACAGGTAAAGACCGGGGCAAACGAGGAGAAGGATACTCGCCTGATCCGGGTGTGGGCCCTGGGGGCGATTACTCCGTTTGAACGGGCGCTGGTCTGGGTGCAGAACTCCACCGCCAGCGTGTGGCACAACTACTTCTATCTCCGCGGGGTGCGCGCGGAAAACCGGCAATTAAAAGAGCAGATCGAGCAGATGCGGCTGCAGCAAGTCCGCCTTAGCGAGGATGCCGCCCAGGCGCGTCGGCTGCAGACACTGTTGTCCTTCAAGGAACAGTTCATCTCCAAAACGGTGGCGGCGCAAGTGATTGGGACCAGCGGCAGCGATCTTTCGCGCATCGTCACCATTGATAAAGGGGAGAACGCAGGCATCCGGCGCGACATGGCGGTCATTACGGCCGATGGGATCGTGGGCAAGGTTTTGTTCGTGTCTCCGAACCTGGCGCAGGTGTTACTCATCAGCGATCAGAGCAGCGGTGTGGGGGCTATTCTTGATAAGTCTCGGCTGCAGGGCGTGTTGCGTGGGACTGCCAATGGCGAGGTCGTGCTTGAACGCGTGATGAGTGACGAACAGGTGCAGCCGGGCGACATTGTGCTGACCAGCGGCGGCGATCAGATATTCCCCAAAGGTTTGCCTGTTGGAACGGTGACCAGGGTTGGGAGCGGCAAGGACCTGTTCCTGAGTATCAGGATCAAGCCGGCGGCGAACTTGAGCAGACTTGAAGAAGTCCTGGTGTTGACCGAGAAGCAGGAGCGTGAGTCGGTGGCAGACGACCATGTCCGGATTCGCGCGGCGGATATTCTGGCGCAACGCCTGCCCTCGGTGCCGGACAAACCGGCGACTGCCGTGACTCCCCCAGCAGTCGCTGAGGGGGCCTCGCCGGTGCCCGTTGGGGGGAACACCGCAGCCAAACCCGCGGGCACGGCTGCCGGCAACGCCGCTGCGGTGAAGAGTGCGTCTGGGAATACTCCCGCGAAATCGGCTACCCTACAGGTCCAACCAGGTAAGACAGCAGTTCAACCGTTAACTCAGAGCTCGGCTCAGACCTCCACTGCCCCGAAGCCGAAGCCGCTGAGCAAGTCCTCGACCGAAGCCAAGCCTGACGGTGCGCAGTCTCAGCCTCCGGCCCAACCCTCGATTGTCGAGCAGAAGCCGGCCCCAGTGGCCGCTCAACCCGACACGCCGCCGCCCTCACAGGACAACAGCCCACAATAGCGTGCCCATCACTTACACATCGGGGGAGCAGGTTGAGGTCTACCGGTTCAGTCTGCCGGTCACGATCGGAGTTCCGCTCGTGGCACTCATTGTGCAGGCTTATGTGCCCAAATACTTTCCCAGCTTTGCCGTGTACGTGGACCTGCCGTTGCTGGTGACAATTTTCTTCGCCATGGCCCGACGTAATCCGGTTGCCGGGTTGTTCACCGGCGCCATTATTGGATTGGTGCAGGACATGATCGGGTCCAGGGAGATCGGGATCTACGGGATTGCCAAGACGGTGGTGGGCTATGGAGCATCGTCACTGGGCGTGAAGCTCGACGTGGAGAATGCCGGGGCGCGTCTTCTCGTAACTTTGGGCTTCTACCTGGTGCATTCCGCGGTGTACTTCGCGGTCGCACGCGGGCTGGTCAACTCGACCCTGCATTGGAACTGGGGGCCCGGAATGTTGGCCGGGCTGGTCAATTCGTTCCTGGGCGTGATCCTGTACTTCATTCTCGACCGGTTCAAGCAGAGAACGTGAAAAACAGTTCTCAGTTGCCAGGGGCCAGTGGGCCATTAAAAGCGCGCTTCCCGTGACTTCCGTTACCCTTCCTATTAACGGCCCAGCGGATTAAGGCAGTACAATATTAGTAATCCGATTTCATTCCAGCGAGGATAGTGACACGTTGCGGCCCAAAGGTGCTTTCACCGTTTTAACTGGCAACTGGCAACTGGCCACTGACAACTGATGTTTGGCCGCGACGAAAAAGTTTCCGCGCTTCGCCTGACGGCGTCGCAGTACATCATTCTCGGCATCTTCCTCATTCTGGCGTGGGGATTGTGGCGACTGCAGGTGATGCAGAGCGATTACTACTCGCTCGCAGCGGAACGAAACCACACTCGCAATGTGCCGGTGCTCGCGCCCCGCGGCAAGATTCTCGATCGCGAAGGGCGCATCATTGTCGACAACTATCCGTCATTTTCTGCGCTGCTGTTACGTGATTCTTCGCGCGATTTGAATGGCGACGCAGATCTGATTGCGCAGGGACTGCATCTGAATGCCGATGAAGTACGGGCGCGCATCAAGCGCTTTGCGTCGATGCCGCAATACCAGCCCATCTTCCTCAAGGAAGACATCACTCCCGACGAGTTGCAGTTTATCGAAGCGCATCGCAACGAACTGCCTGAACTCGACACCATCATGGCGCACCGGCGCCTGTATCCGCGCAACGGATTCATGGCGCATCTGATCGGCTACGTGGGCGAAGTCACCGAAGACATGCTCAACCAGCCGCAATTTGAGTTATATAACCCGGGCGATGTAGTCGGCATTTCGGGGGTGGAGCGCCAGTACAACACGCTGCTGATGGGCAAGAATGGCTCGCGGCAGGCACTGGTCGACAGCCATGGACGAGAGGTTGGGCGGCTGGGCGAGACCGAGGCCATTCCTGGGAAACAATTAAAACTGACCATCGATCTCGATCTGCAAATTGCGGCGGAAGAGGCGCTGGCGGGAAAAAATGGTGCCGTCGTTGCGATGGATCCGCACACGGGCGAAATTCTAGCCATGGTGAGCGGGCCAACGTTCGATCCGAATGATTTTGCCGTGCGCGTGTCGCGCGATGAGTGGAACAAGCTGGTCAATGATCCCGACAGGCCGCTGCTGAACAAGGCGATTCAGGCGCAGCTTGCGCCCGGGTCAACGTTCAAGATCATCATGTCGGTGGCCGGCTGGCAGGAACATATTGCGCAGGATCTTCATGTGAACTGCACCGGAGGCGCGGAGTTTTATGGACGCCGCTTTGGATGTTGGGTCAAAGGTGGGCACGGCGCAGTCACCCTGGAAAAGGCGATCTATCAATCGTGCGACGTTTTCTTTTACACCCTGGCGAACAAGCTTGGCATAGACCGAATTGCTAAATACGCGACAGATTTTGGGTTGGGGCAGAAGACCGGGATCGACCTGCCCAACGAAGTCAACGGAGTGATGCCTTCGGAGGAGTGGAAGATCCGCAATTTCAAGCAGAAGTGGTTTGCGGGCGAAACCATTTCGGTGGGCATCGGGCAGGGCGCGGTAGCCATCACCCCGGTGCAACTGCTGCGGGCGATTAGCGCGATTTCCATGGGCGGCAGGATGGTTGTGCCGCACGTGATCAATCCTACCGAGATGCCACCCGGGTATGTGGAGACGGGGCACTACACCGAAGTGAAGAGCGTTCCCCTGGATCCGAATGGATGGAACTTCATCACCGACGCCATGTCGCGCGTATTGTTGCCGGAGGGAACGGCTCCATCCGCGCATGTTCCCGGGATCGATATCGCCGGTAAGACAGGATCGGCACAGATCGTTTCGCTGACGACTCGCGCAAAGTTCAAGAACAGCGATGCGCTGGCTCAGAACGGGTGGTTCGTGGGATTTACGCCGAGACGCAATCCCGACATCGTGGTTTGCGTACTGTTTCAGGGCGGCGAGCACGGCAGACTGGCGGCGCGGTTGGCGACGCAGGTGATCAAGGCTTACGTCGACAAGCAGAAGCGAACGCCGCAGAAGATGGTGGAGCAACCGAAGAACGGGACCGTCGATATGGGAGGGCTTTGGAGCGCACCGGGCGATGACGGCGACAAGGACGGCTTGCAGGCAGCCAGATTCGCCATCGATCTCCCGAAGAAACGCTCGGTGCTGGCGACTGCTGCTCCGGGAATGAATTAGTTCCAAATCACGGGAGAAGTGCACGAGGGGATGACAGCGACGGGTGGGCGGGGAACTGAGAACTGAGAACTGGCAACTGAGAGCTGATTTCTGAATGTCACGTTACGTTTCATATCGCGATTTTGATTGGCTCCTGCTGGGCTTTGTGCTCCTGATTTGCGGATTGGGGGTCATGGAGATACAGAGCGCCACCGTGCATACCAAATTTGCCGGATCGCACATCAGGCAGATCTATTGGATCCTCGCCGGCGTCGGTGTCATGTTCCTCATGAGCCTGGTGAATTACCAGGCGTTGCTCGACCAGATTCACTGGTTTTACATTGCCTCGATTGCGTCTCTGGTGGCTGTCCTGTTGTTTGGAACGAAGGCTCTGGGGGCAAAGCGCTGGATTAAGATGCCGGGCGGCAACCACTTTCAGCCGTCGGAGTGGGTCAAGCTGGTTCTCATTCTCGCGGTGGCGAAGTTCTTTGCTGAGATGCGGCAAAGAGAACTTTCCTGGGGGGATTTTTTTAAGGCAGGAGCCATGGTCGGCGTGCCCATGTTGCTGGTTTTGAAGCAGCCTGACCTGGGTACGGCCCTGACCTACCTCCCCATTGCGGCTATTGGCATGTTTCTCGGAGGGATGCAGTGGAAACAGGGACTGGCCGTGTGCCTGGCTGCGATTGTCGGGCTTGGGGTGGTATTTTACGTCCCAGCGGTCCACGTCTTGAAGGGTTATCAGAAGCAGCGGCTGACCAGTTATCAGGATCCCGACTCAGATCCGCAAGGTGCTGGGTATCAAGTTAAGCAATCCATGATTGCGGTAGGTTCGGGTGGCATTTGGGGCGGTAAAGGCACGCAAACACATGGTGCATTTCTTCCGGTACCCCAGACGGACTTCATTTTTGCGGCTTTTTCCGAGGAACACGGGTTCGTAGGCGCTCTCGCGGTTCTGCTGTTATACTTCATTGTGCTGATGCGTTTGACTCAGAACGCGCAAACAGCGCCCGACCGCGCTGGTACGTTCGTGGTGATGGGTGTGGTGGCTGTGCTTAGCTTCCATATCCTGGTCAACGTCGGCATGGTGGTCGGCTTTATGCCGGTCACTGGAATACCCCTTCCGTTAATGAGTTATGGTGGGTCTTCCGTGTTGTTTATGTTCCTGGCGCTGGGGATGGTCATGAACGTTCGTATGCGCCGCTTTGTAAACTAAGCCAACGGACCGGGTGAGCCGGTCGGGCGAACGTCGGGAACAACGACTTGCGAAACAGGGAAGACGGTAGGGTGCAGTTGCTGCGCTTCGTCCGGTGCAATCCGGAATCGCAGCCCAAAAACATCGATCGCCCTCGCGTAAAGGGGGCATTTCACCGGCCAGTCAGCAGTCAAGGCCGGGCAGGATTGAGCGGTTAGCCGGGGAGGGAACGGCCCCCCGACCGAAATGGTCTGAGAGTGCGGTCACAACTCCGGCGGAAAATTAAGTGATGCGTGCAAAAGAATTTCCAGTTTTTGCAGCGGACTCAGCTAGAAGATAGTCCTTCCAGCCTACGCCGTCCCCTATTCGGGGCAGCTTCGCACCTCTCAATCCTCCCGCACCCTTTCTGACGCACTCGGTGAACCCCGCACGGTTTCCTAGATGAATCCGGCGGGACCGGAGTGTTGCATGAATAAAGAATTGTTTGTCTCCTCAACCCCTCACGAAACCAAGGTGGGGCTGGTCGAGGACGATCTGCTCGCGGAAATCTATCTTGAGCGCGAGAACGAATACACCTTAGCGGGATCCATCTACAAAGGACGCGTTACCCGCGTGCTCCCCGGCATGCAGTCCGCATTTGTCGACATCGGGCTGGAGCGCGATGCGTTCCTCTATGTCTCCGATTTCATGGAATTGGAGGAGCACGACGAGGATTTGACAGATGTTGTTCCCGCAAACCGCGGAGTGCCCGATCTGCGTCCGCAGACGGCGAAGCCCGAAGCTGCACAGGAACCGGCAGAACCCGCCGGGAGGGCAGAGTCCGAGAGCCACTCCGATGAGGGAGAGGGACCCGTCGATGGCGACACCGAAGGCAGCTCGCCGCAGACGATGTCTGGAACTGAGACTGCGGAGCCTACAAACGGAAGCGATTCTGGGCGCGAGCGCGGCGGATGGCGTGGACGCCGTCGCCGGGGACGTGGGGGCCGCCGCGATCGCGGATTCGAACGGGGCGGCGAACGCGCAGAGCGTGCTCCTGAGCCTCGACTCTCGCGTCCTGTGGATGCCGCACCTTCGCGGCCTGCCGGGCCGCCCGCCGGATATACACCGATTTTGCTGCCCGGAGAGTCGATTTCGAAGTACCAGCGGTTTGCCCAGCAGGCGCCAGTTCGCGAAATGCCGTCGAGGGCGGCTACGGAAGAGGGTACCCAGTCCTCAACAGAGCAGCCCGCCGCTGTGGCCGCAACTTTCCCGGAGGATGAGCCGATCTTTGCAGCTGGAGAGGCAAGTTCTGAGCCCTTGCATGAAGGGCACGATGACGATTCGCCCGTGGCCGAGGAAACTGTCGAGTCGGCGGCGACTTCAACGAACTGGAATCGGGAATTCCGCCGTTCAGAAGAGATGAGCGCTCCTGCCCCCGCGTGGTCTTCCGAACGCACCGCACCGGTTGAAGCTGAGCTACAGACCGAGGACGTCGAGAAGCAATCAGCGGCGGAGGAAGAGGCGGAGGAAGAGAAGGATCACCTCCTGATCCCGCTGGCCGAAGAGATCCATCAGCCTGCCCAATTCTTGCGCGAGGAACAGACTCCCGTATTTGCCGCTCCGGGAACGATGGAAGAGGAAACCATCGATGAGGAGGAAGCGGACACGATTCAGTACCAATCTTCCTCCGATGAGGGCTATGACGAGTTCGAAGAGGAAACACGAGCCGCCGATCAGCTGAACGGCGACGCCCGCGAGGCAGTGACCGAGATCCACATGGCTTCGTTGGCGGAGTCGGGTGTGGAGCAGCCTGCGGAGGCGACGCCGGCGGAAGGTGAAGAAGACAGCGAGGAAATTGAACTGGAGGAAGCGCAGGCGCAGGCCGAGGCGCTGCTCGATGCGGAGGCTCGTGGCAACGGCACGGTCGATGCCAGGGCGGAGGTTCGAGCCCCAGCCGCGACCGCCGGGTACACGCAGCGAACGCAGCGTCCGCGCTTTGACCGTCAGGGCGAACGGCGAGGTGGCGATCGTGGCCGACGTGGTGGTGGAGGAGGACGCCGTTTCCGCCGTCGCGAGTCGGCGCCCGTTCCCTTGATCAGCGACCTGCTGAAAGAAGGACAGGAGATTCTGGTTCAGATTGCCAAGGAGCCCATCGGCAAGAAGGGCGCACGCATCACCAGCCATATCGCGCTGCCCGGACGCTTCCTGGTCTACATGCCCACCGTCAATCATACGGGCGTGTCGCGGAAGATATCGTCCGAGGAAGAACGGCAGCGGCTGAAACGAATCATTCTCAGCGAACGCGAGAATGGGCACGGGGGGTTCATCGTTCGCACGGCCGCGCAGAGCGCCACGGAAGACGAACTCCGCGCCGATATCCGGTTCTTAAAGGGTCTGTGGCAGGACATCAAGAATCGTGGGGAAAGTTCGAAGCCCCCGGCGCTGATCTATCACGATCTCAACGTTGTGGAACGCGTACTGCGCGACCAGGTGACGTCCGACTTCAACGTGATCTGGGTTGACACGGAAGCTGAATACGAGCGCATTCTCCGCTTCTTCAACCGCTTCCAGCCCGCGATGGTCAAGCGGGTCAAGCTCTACACCAAAGAGACGCCGTTGTTCGAACAATTCGGCCTGGCCGAAGAAATGAACAAGGCGCTCAAGTCGAAAGTCTGGCTGAAAAGCGGCGGCTACATCGTCATCAACCAGACCGAGGCGCTGGTCGCGATCGACATTAATACCGGCAAGTACGTTGGCAAGACGCAACGGCTGGAAGACACGATCGTTAAGACCAATGTGGACGCAATTAAAGAGATCGTGCGGCAGATTCGGTTGCGTGATCTGGGCGGTATTATCATCATCGACTTCATCGATATGGATGAGCGCCGCAACCGCCAGCGCGTGATGCAGGCTCTGGAAGAGGAACTTCGCCACGACCGGGCACCATCGAAGACCTTGCAGTTTAACGATTTCGGTTTAGTGGCGATCACGCGCAAGCGCGTGAAGCAGTCGCTCGAACGTACGATTGGAGCGCCGTGTCCGTACTGCCAATCGACGGGCTACGTGAAATCGGTGACCACGATCTGCAACGAAATCTATGTCGAGATGCGCAAGATCGCCAAGCATCTGGAGCATGAAGATGTCATGCTGCGCGTGCATCCGGACGTTGCCAAGGAATTGAAGACAAACAATGCGAAGCTGCTGAACGAGATGGAAGAAATGACCAAGCGGACGATCATTGTGAAGAGCGATCCGGCCGTGCACCAGGAGCAGTTCGATATCAACTAGCCGTGAGCGGCGAGCTATGAGCTATGAGCAAAGACGGGTGAGAAATCGCCCGTCTTTTTCTTTTCCCGTTAGCATTTGGGAAACCTGGAACGACGGTAGGAGAAAAACTTCGAGCGTATCGGGGGAGATGAGTGAAATCGGGAGTGGCTGTTGAAAAACTCCATCGCTGGAAAATGACCGAAAAAACTTTGCGCCAGGATGCCCTAGAAACAATCTTTTTGATTTTCTGAGCATTTTGTATCCCACACATTTTGGCTGTTGGGAAGGAAACCGGACTTTTTCAACAGCCACGGGATGTTACGCCAGCTCGCCCCATTCCTGGAGGTGTGCCATTATCACTGCTCAATCTTCGTCCCCAACCCCGAATACAAATAGTTGTCTCCATACGCCTTCTTCAATCGCGCAAATGCCGGCTCACCTGTGCAATGTCCCGGCGCAATCCTCTGCACCTTCCACTTCGTCTTTAAATTCTGCACGAGCACGTCAATCTCTTCCACCGGCGTCGTCACCAGGTGCAATCCCCCAAACACAATCTCCATCCTCGGATCCACCGCGCTTGCCGCTTCCAAAATCGCTTCGATCCCTGCGTGTGAGCACCCGTCCACCAGCAGCAATCCATTCGGTCTTTTGATCGCCAGCGTCAGTTCCGGCAGTTCCATCGTCCCTTTCTTCTGCGAAACTGTCGGCACCAGGAAAATTCCCGGTAATACTTCCGTCAATTGATTTACCAACACAAAATTCCCAGTGTCATACAGCTTGCCCCATGCGAAATGTTCCGGCTCCGCTCCCCCGAAATACCGCATCTTCGCTGGCAAGCTCTCATCTGCCCGTAAAAACGTCTTCGGAAGCGGCGATCCCCCAAATCCGTTCCCCCCATCCGCAGGCACATACACCGTAACGTTCGGATTCACCCTCAGCACATATCTCAACCCCGTCGTGTGGTCTGCATGCCGGTGCGAGATCACCACAAAATCCAATTTCGTCAGGTCTACACTCAGCGCCTTCACGTTGTGTTCAAAAATTGCGGCATCATTCCCCGTATCGAACAAGATTCGCTTTCCGTTGTGCTCCACAAAAGCGGAAAATCCCCAATCCTTAGTCAGTTCCTTCGATTCTCCGAACGCGTCATAGAGGATCGTCACTTTATCCTGTGCCCGGCAGGGAACTGCCGCCACACACGCAAGCAAAAACGCCAGAATCCGCAAAACGGGAACTCGCAAAGAACACCTCCAAGCGGAATTTCAGAGTGAGTATAGCAAGCTGGATGCCGGCAGCTGTTGCTAATAGGCGTTAGTCCTAGTAGGTTTGCACAACCTTGCGCTGCCTGTTCGCCGTAAACGGGGCCAAAGTAGCACGGCTGATGTGGACTGGGATGGCCGTTGGGACTTGAAGATTTGAAAAGCCGGAGTGCTTTAACTTACGTTGGCGAGGGTCTTCACCGCGACGTCCGACTGGTTGCGCAGCTTCTTGACGGATTCGTGGACCGCGCGGGCGGCGGTGCCGGAGCCATTTTGCTCGGCGTTCTTGGCTACGCTGCCGGCCTCTTCCGTGGTGGTGCTGGCCATATCGAGCAGGACGACGACCGAGTCGGCATGCAGCTTCCAGAGTGACGACATCTTCTGGCTACGCTTCAGTTCTTCCAGTTCGGTGCTGATACGTGCCGAAATCGATACGATACGAATTAGCGTGCGGGCCACATCCGCGCGCAAGCTCTTTTCCTCGAGGAAAGCCGCGTTGTAGGCGTCAGCCTCAGCGGCCGTCAGTGTCAGGTTGAAGAACCGCATGGGGACCACCTGGCGATATTTAGGATCGGCCACGCGCACAAACACACGAATCGATTCTTCGACGCGGCGCAGTTTGCTCTCTTCGGCCGAGAGTTGTTGCGCCGTAATCGCGGGCGGCTGAAACACGGGAACTTTCGCAGGAGCCTTTGCTGCTGCCGCAGCTTTGGCAGCCTTGGGCGCAGCGGCGGCGCTTCCGACCGCGCGCGTCGTATGCGATGCCGGAGCGAGTAGTGAACGCCGGATCGGCGGGCGCCGGTCGAGTTCCTTCTTCAGCTTCGACACGCGGCGGAATTTTTCGAACGTGCTGCCGTAATCCGCCTGCAGGAGTTGCTTCTCCTCGATGGCTGCCACGTGCTCGACGGTGACTTCTACGCCATCGACCGTGGTGAGAATCGTTCCGCCCATTTCCTCGAGCGCCTGGCCGAAATTCTTGATCTCACCGAGCGCCCTCACGAACAATTCGTCAAACTTCTTTCCGAACGCCGTGTTGTAGGCGGAAACCGTGGCCAGGACTCCGGGGTGATAGAACGACGCATCGAGCCACTGCTTCAACTCGCGTACGCGCCCGATCATGCCCGAGTCGATCAGCGCGTTGAAATCGCGAAAGCGACTGACTTCTTCGACAAACGGATCGAAGCGACGCAGCAGTTGCACGTGTTCTTCGGGAAGCGAGGGGACATCGGTGTCGGCGAGAATTTCGATAAGGGCAATTTCAAATGGAGAGAGCGGCAGCGCGCCATCTAGGCCATACCCGCTCTGTTCCCATTGTCCCGGAACCCGCGGATGGCGGTAAAGAAAAGTTGCAATCAGGTCGGTCTTGTCGCGATTGACGTCGCTGGGCTCGCGCCGCCGCACGAAATATCGCAATAGAGCTTCGGCAACTTCGGAATCGGTATCAGGAGTGAGAGCCTGGCGCAGCATCGCGGGCGTGATCGCCATATCGAGCAGATGCAGCCAGCGATACATCCGCGTGAGAGTGTTGGGCAACTCACGCTCCGAATGGCGCAGGGCGTCCTCGTCGAGACCGCTCGGAATCGGCACGTCGCCGCCAAGCGTATCCCGCAGGAGCTTCTGATAAAAGCCCTGGACAGTCGCCAGAATCGCTAGTTCAAACCGAAGATCTTCGGCCAAAAAATGCCCCCGCAACTCCTTATGCTGATAAAACTTTACTCATGTCCAAGTAAAGACGAAAGGTTACCAACGGTGCAAGTTACCATCGGAGCGGAATCCTGGGCGGATCGGAGATGTGAAAACCTGGAAGTACATGGACTTCTGCGGCGGGTCTCAAACGACTTGTCATCCTGAGCAGCGGCGCCGCCGGTGCGAGGGACGGTACGTCGGCGGGCAGCGTCGGCGCTGTCGAGAGGAATGCCCAAGCTGTCGTCAGTGCAATTTGGATCCTGCCCGCTGCATCGTTGGTACCAACTGTCGCACGGTCCCTCACCCGGCTTGGCGCCCGGTTCAGGATGACAAGCTGGTTAGGTTGCTTTCAGAACACTACAGTTTTGTTGCCGTAGACGAGCACACGATTCTCCACGTGCGATCGTACCGCGCGTGAGAGCACTACTTTTTCGAGATCGCGGCCCTTGCGGATGAGGTCTTCGACAGTGTCGCGATGCGAGACGCGAACCACGTCCTGCTCGATGATCGGCCCGTCATCGAGGATTTCTGTGACGTAGTGGCTGGTCGCACCGATGAGCTTCACGCCGCGCTCGAAGGCCTGATGATAGGGGCGGGCGCCAACGAAGGCGGGAAGGAACGAGTGGTGAATGTTAATGATGCGCTGCGGATATCGTTGGACGAAGTCGTTGGACAGGATCTGCATGTAGCGGGCGAGCACGATGAAATCCGGGTTGTGCTCGTCAATCAGGCTTTGGAGCCGCTTTTCGGACGCCTGCTTGTTATCTTTCGCAACCGGAAGGACCGCATAAGGGATCCTATAGAATTCGGCCACGGCTTGATTGTCCGGATGGTTGGAGACGATCAGCGGTATGTCACAGGCCAGTTCACCACTTTGATGGCGGTAGAGAAGATCAATCAGGCAATGGTCGTACTTCGATACGAAGACAATCATTCGTGGGCGAGACGACGACTGGGCGAGACGCCACGTCATGGCGAAGGCTTCGGCTACCGGGGAAAAGTGCTTCCCGAAATCTGCCAGAGGGATGTCGAAATCTTTCGGATCGAATTCCACGCGCATGAGGAAGAGCCCGGATTCCTCGTCGCCGTGCTCATCGGCGTGCAGAATGTTCCCGTTGTGACGGTACACGAAGTCGGCAATGGCCGCGACTTCGCCCTTGCGATCAGGGCACGAGATGAGCAGGATGGCGGAGTTTTTCACCGAGAGCTTTCCTTTGTGTACCTTCGTGCCCTTCGTGGTTCAGGCTTTCTGTCGACCCGAGCGACGAACTAGCCCTTCAACCCTCTCAATATCTCACGCGCCGCATTTGCCCCCGACCCGCCGGTCAAGCCTGCACCGGGGTGTGTTCCACTCCCACATAAATACAAGTTCTCAAGCGTCCGGTAGCGCGCCCAATCGAGCAACGGACGCATGGTGAAGAACTGATCGAGTGCCAGGTCACCGTGGAAGATCTGCCCGCCGGTGAGGCTGTATTTCTCTTCGAGGTCCTGCGGCGTGATGATCTGGTGCGTCAGGATCAACTCCGGTAGATTCGGAGCGTACTGTGCAAGCGTCTGCACGACAGTTTGGCCAAGGGCTTTGCGTTGTGTTTCCCAATCTCCCTTCAACTTGTACGGCGCGTACTGCATGTAAACCGACATCACATGCTTGCCCTCGGGAGCAAGCGTGGGATCGGTCAGTGACGGGATCGTAGCTTCGAGATATGGCTGACGCGAGAAATTGCCATACTTCGATTCATCGAACGCACGCTCGAGATAGTCGATCTCGTTGCCGATATGGATACGGCCGCGCAGCGCGGCAGATTCACCATTCTGCAGAGCAGTGAACTTCGGCAGCCCCGACAACGCCAGGTTCACTTTTGCGACTGTTCCGTTCCCGCGATAATGCTGCAGCTTCTGCACGAAGTCGGGTGAAAGATGAAGGGGATCGGTCAGCTTGAGTAGAGTGCGTTTGGGGTCGGCGTTGGAGACGACTGCCTTAGCAAGGATCTCCTCGCCGGTTGAGAGCAGAACGCCCGTGGCCGCGCCGTTCTTGACATGGATCTCGATCACCTCAGCTCCGGTGCGGATTTCGACGCCAGCAGCTTTCGCAGCCGAGGCCATAGCTTGCGTGACCGCTCCCAGTCCTCCCACGGCGAATGACGCTGAGCCTGCGGGATGAGGATCTCCGGCAGCACGGATCAGCACCACCAGCGCGCTCCCCGCAGACCAAGGGCCGAGAAAGGTTCCAAAAACGCCTCGGGCCGCAATGACTGCGCGCAGAAGTTCAGTCTCGAAATACTCCGAGGCCAAATCGGCGACGGCCATCGGTCCCCAGCGCAGGAGGCGGAACATGTCTTTCCTGCCGAGTTTGCGGATCGCCCGTCCGGTCTTCAGCATGCTCCACAGATCACTGCGGCTTGGATCGTCGATGTCGGGTGGAGTGGTGGCCAGCGCATCAGCGATGACCTTCGCGATCTTTCCCAACGACTGCGCGAACTCTGGATATTTCGCCGCATCCTTCTGGGAGAACGCCGAGATTTCCTGGGCCGACTTACCCACGTCTTGATACAAGCAGAGCGCACGCCCATCGGGCGAAAGCGCCGTCACGCAGACTTCGGGCGTGATCATCCTCAGCCCGTGCTTCTCGAGTTGCATGTCCGCTACGACGTCAGGCCGGATGGGCCCAGCAGTATGGGCTAGCGTTGAGCAGCGAAATCCTGGATGAAACTCGTCAGTGACCGCGGCTCCACCGACTTGCGAGTTTCGTTCGAGCACGAGGGGCTTGAATCCGGCTCGGGCCAGATAAAAGGCAGTGACCAGGCCGTTGTGGCCACCGCCGATGATGACGATATCTTTTTTGTCAGCCATATGAATTCGGTTCGTAAGTTACTGGTCACACCATCACGCACAAAGCCTTTAGACCGCGGAGAACGCTGAGAACGGCCCCAGAGCGCGCGGAGAAAACATTGTGCTCCTGCGCTTCATTTAGGCCGCTCCCTTGATGTCTTTCAGAATTTCCAGCGCCGCCAGGCGGCCATTTGCTCCCATGATGCCGCCACCAGGATGCGTCGCCGATCCGCACATGTAGAGGTTCTTGATGGGCGTGCGGTACTGAGCCCATCCAGGGACGGGACGCAGGAAGAACAATTGTTCGAGCGAAAGTTCACCCTGGAAGATGTTGCCTTCGCTCAGGCCCCACTCGCGCTCGAGATCAAGCGGCGTGACGACCTGTTTCTGAATGATGATGTCTTTCAGATTCGGTGCGTACTGCGAGATCGTATCAACGACCGTATTGCCAAAGGCTTCCTTCTGGTCGTCCCAGTTCAGCCCGGCCCGCAATTTGTACGGCGCGTACTGCACGAAGCACGAGAGCACGTGCTTGCCCGGAGGCGCGACGGACGGGTCGGTCAGTGAAGGAATGACCATATCGATATACGGGCGGGAGGAGAAATTTCCGTACTTTGCCTCGTCATAGGCTTTCTCCATGTACTCGACAGAAGGCGAGATGGAAATCGCTCCGCGAAGATGCGCGCCCGGCCCGGGCATGCAAGTGAAGTTCGGCAGGGCATCGAGAGCCATATTCACCTTGCCCGACGAACCGCGGAACTTGTAGCGATTCACTTCTTCAAGAAAATCACCAGGAAGGTGCTGCGCTTCGATGAATCGTGTGAAGGTCAGGCGTGGATCGACGCTAGAGGAGATGACGTCGGCATAAACTTCGTCGCCGCTGGAGAGGACTACACCCTTGGCCTTGCCATTTTTCACGATGATCTGTGAGATGGCCGCTTTCGTGCGAATCTCGACTCCCGCTTCCCGCGCCGCATCCGCGATAGCGTTAGAAATCGCGCCGGTGCCGCCGCGAGCGAACCCCCACGCGCGGAATGCGCCATCGATTTCTCCCATGTAGTGATGGAGCAGTACGTACGCCGTCCCCGGCGAGCGAACGCCGAGAAACGTCCCGATGATTCCCGAAGCCGACATCGTTGCCTTAAGCACGTCGGTCTCGAACCATTGATCCAGGAAATCAATGGCGGACATCGTCATGAGTTGGACCTGGTTGTACTTGTCGTAGCTCGACATGCCCTGGAAGCGGCGTCCGATGAAAAGTAGTTTCATCAGTTCTCGCGGATTCAGCGTCGTGGGATCGGGCGGAACCATGCTGAGGATCGGCTTCACGAAGCGGCACATCGCCTGCATCGCTTTGCCGAACTCGTCGTAGGCCTCGGCGTCCACGCGCGAGTGGCGAGCGATCTCGCGATGTGTCTTGCCGTGGTCGTTCACGCGCCATAGATAATCGCCACTCGGCATAGGCGTGAATGTGCCATCCAGCGGAAGAATTTCCAGGCCATGGCGGGGAAGATCGAGATCGCGAATGATTTCCGGGCGCAGTAACGAGACGACGTAAGAACAGACCGAGAACTTGAATCCGGGAACGATTTCTTCGGTGCAGGCCGCCCCGCCCAGCACGTGGCGCCGCTCGAGGACGAGCACCTTCTTGCCCGCGCGAGCCAGATAGGCGGAGTTGACCAGGCCGTTATGGCCTCCGCCGATGACGATTGCGTCGTATTTGGAACCAGCCATTCGCTGTTAGCTCCTAGCTTGAATGCAGACGTGTTCAGGAAACGCAATGATACTCGCGTTTACGAGAGGCGGGAGAGAAGATCAGAGCCCGCTGGGAAGGACGGTCCAGCTTCGGAGCAGACTACATGAGATTGGCAGGATGGCGCGCATGTTCGTGAGTCGAATCGGTATTCTATCGGGAAGAGCCGAATTTGTCTGCACATTTGCGTAGCTTTGACTGGAAGTCATTGCATGTGCGGTTGCCGGACGCTGAGTGCGTCAATATAATCCAGCATTCTGAGAAAAACCGTGAGGACACCATCTTGCCCATTGGAACCGCATTTCACGAGCGCACTCTTCCACTCTGCCACAGCCTGAATTACCGCGAATGGTCGGGCTACTACACGGTCAGCGTGTACGAGGTGCACCACGAGCACGAGTACAACGCCATTCGGAACGCGTGCGCGCTTATCGACATTTCTCCGCTGTACAAGTACCTCGTCACCGGCAAGGATGCGACACGCCTGGTGAACCGGGTGATCACGCGCGATATCAACAAGGTAAAAGTCGGGCAGGTGATCTACTGCTGCTGGTGCGACGAAGAGGGCAAGGTCATCGACGACGGCACGATTTCGCGCCTTGAAGAGAATGTCTATCGATGGACGGCCGCCGACCCGAGTCTGCGCTGGTTCCGGCAAAACGGGCTGAACCTGGACGTTCAGATCGAGGATGTTTCGGAGAAGATTGCGGCGCTCGCCCTGCAGGGTCCGACCTCGGCGAAATTGTTAAAGACGGTAGCTGATGCCGATATCGCGAATCTGAAGTATTTCCGTATGACGCGCGGAAAGATCGCTGGCATTCCAGTCGACATCTCGCGCACGGGCTACACCGGCGATCTCGGATACGAGATTTGGATTCCGTGGAAAGATGGTGTCAAGGTCTGGGATGCACTCGCTGAAAAAGGGAAGCAGTTCGATTTGCACGCCGCCGGCATGCTGGCTCTCGACGTTGCACGCGTCGAAGCGGGGTTGCTGTTGATTGAAGTGGACTATACGAGTTCCAAGAAGGCGCTGATCGCATCGCAAAAGTTTTCACCTTATGAACTGGGCCTTGCCAAGATGGTGCATCTCGAAAAAGAAAACTTCATCGGCAAGCGGGCTTTGGAACATGATTCCAAGAAAGGTGTGCCACGGCAACTTACCGGATTGGTGATCGATTGGACAGACGTCGAGCAACTGTACGAACGCTACGGACTGACCCCCGCCGCTCCCGCGCAGGCTTCCCGCGTCGCAGTGCCGGTCTACTCAGGAGAAAAGCAGGTGGGCAAAGCGACGACGACCACATGGTCGCCAACGTTGAAAAAGATGATTGCGCTCGCGAGTCTTGAAACCGAGTACTCGAAGCCGGGCACGCCGCTGCAGATGGAGATCACCATCGAAGCGATCAGGCTGAAGGCCAACGTGCACGTGTCAACGCTGCCGTTCTTCAACCCGCCAAGGAAGACGGCGACGCCGGCCTAGCCAGTTTGTGTAGGGGCGGACGCCTTCGTCCCCCCCGCGAGCGCAGCGAGCGTGTCTATCCCGACAGTTGTCTCATCCACATTGCGCGCTTCGCGCGCAACCCCGGACGAAGGCGTCCGGGGCTACACAATTTTGGGCTGATGCGGCACGCGCGCCGCTCGCCTTTTCCCCGCAACATAAAGCCAAACTCCCACCAGCAGCAGGGCACCGCACCCTCCGAGAATCTTCAGCAACGCGAGCGCCTTATTTGGTTCGTCAGGCTGCGGGATCAGCGACAGCGCGATCGTTACTGCCGTAGTCACGAATCCCAGCATGGCCACCAGCTTGGTTATGACTTTGCCGCCAGGTACTCGGATCACATCCGGCCCAGCTGGCTCGCGCTGCAACCTGATCATCGCTGCGAACAAGTAGAGATATGGAATGAAGTACGTGATCACGCCCATGCTGACCAGCACATCGTATGCGCCTTTCACGCTGGTTCCGGCTTGTCCCAGAAAGATAAACACAACTCCTAGTGCGAACTGAGTAAGCAGCGCGACCCACGGTGTTTTCCATTTTGGGTGCAGGGAGCCGAAAGCCGGGGGAAGGAATCGATCCAACCCTGCGACGAACGGCAGCCGAGCCACCGCGGCCAGATAGGCTCCGGCTGCGCCGATGTTGCTGAGTGCAATCAGAAACGCCGCAAGGGGCAATATCCCAGGAAATCCCACGCGCGCCGCAGTAGCAGAGACCGCCTGCACTAAGCCTTGCAGGCTGTTGACCTGCGTCGAGGGCAGCGCCAACAGGATGCAAACCGTGCCCAGGATATAGCAGATCGTAACGGTCACGCCTGCGGAGAGCAGGGCGAGAGGAATTGTGCGCCGCGCATTCTTGATCTCTTCTCCCATGAACGACGCCGTCTCGCAGCCGCCGAAGGCGAAGGTTAGCACCGACCAGAAGATGATGTCGTTGAAGTGAGTGCTGGGTGTCATGGAATGGAGGGTGAACGAAGTCGCGGAACCGTAGCGGTGCCAGGCGATAAAGCCCATCACGATCACGATTCCGACTGGAATCCACATGGCGAGCGCGCCAACGTTATGCAGCCATTTACCGACGTCGAGGCCGACGATGTTCAGCAGCGTGGCTGCGCTCAGGGTAAGCAAAGCAAAAACGATGTAGAACGTGGCGTTGCCCGAAAGATGCTGCCAGTTCGCCTCCCGCATGAACAACACGTTGCTGGCGGCGAAATACAGCACAGCAGGGAAGTAGGGCAGGTTGCTGGTCCAATAAGTCCAGGCCGACATGAATCCGGAGAAATCGCCGAATGCGCGTTTACTCCAGACGTACAACCCGCCTTCATTGGGGTACCGGGATGAGAGTTCCAGCACCGATAGTGCCAGCGGCGTATAGAAACAGAACCAGGCACCAATCCAGATGACGATCGAACTAGGGCCCGCCGCGGCGGCTGTGGCGATCCAGCGCAAGCTGATGCCGGTGATCACATAGAAGAGCATCAGATCGCGGAACCCCATTACCTGGCGAGGACGGTTGGGATCTTCGACATCTGCGATCGAGACTCCCGGAGCGAGGAACCCGATACCATCTGATTGCCGTCGCGGGTTGGAATCGGCCAATGGAGTGTCCCGGGCTCAGCTTTGCTGGAGCAAAAATGAAGAGGAACAACGCCGACGAGGGCGGCGGCAAGCGAAGGTTACCATAGGCTAGCTTGCGCGAAGAACATCGGCACGCGTCGCGCTTTTCTGTGTGCTCAAACATCGACTTACCCGACGCTGGTAGCACTGCGGTTGCTGCGCTTCCAATACAGGTAACCGGGAATCCCGATGAGGACAATGAGGGCACTTCCAAAGGCTTCTGTCGGCCTCATTATGACTGTGTTGAGTAACCAGGTGGAGGCGATAAGAATGTAGATTGCGGGAAGCCACGGATACCCAGTGCAGCGATATGGGCGTTGTGCGTTCGGCCGCTTCCACCGAAGCACAAAAAGAGCGACAGCCGTGAGCATATAGGAGAGCATCATTCCGAAAATTACGTATGTATAAAGCCAGTCGTACTTTCCACTAATGGCGAGCGCTGCAGACCAGATCCCCTGGCCGATCAGGCTGAACGCCGGCGTCCGCCATTTGGGATGAACGGCCGCCATCCGCTTGAAGAACACTCCATCCTGGGCCATGGCCATATACACTCGCGCGCCGGAAAGCGTGCAGGTGGCTGCGCCGCTGAAGCAGGAGACGGCGATCATGAGCGAGAGCCATCCAGCAGCGCGGGGTGAGAACAGCGCGGCGGCCGCTGCGTGCGCGATGGTCTCGTGCGCGGCGATTTCCTTCAACGGCAGTGCGTACATGTAAGTCACGTTCATTGCGATGTAGATGACGCCGACCGCGAGTACTCCCAGCACCATCGCGCGCGGAACATTCCGCCGCGGATCTTTCACTTCGCCCGCCACCCAGGTGATGTAAACCCACCCGTCGTAGGCCCAGAAGACGGCGATCAGTCCAACGCCTAGCGCGGAAATCAGCCCCGCGGGCCCCATGCCGAGGGTCAGCGAAGTTCCATTCGCGTCGAAGTTCGACCAGTTGCCTTTCCCGATCGCGAAACCCAACACGACGAACGCTGCCATGGCAGTGAACTTGGTCCATGTGGAAACGTTCTGCAGTAGTGCTCCCCAGCGCAATCCCACGACATTGACCAGTGTGAGAATCGCGATCAGGAACAACCCGAAGAGATGGGCGCGCGTGAAAGCGACGCCCAGCAGCGTAAACATTACGTGTGCTTGCGAGACAAAAGGTACAACCTGACCGACATAGGCAGCCGCAGCGACGGACAGTGCTGCAATGGTCCCGCCGTTGGCAACGGCGAAAAGCATCCACCCGTAGAGGAAGGCAACGAGGTCGCCATAAGCTTCCCGCAAGTAGATGTATTGTCCTCCGGAATCGGGGAACATGGAGCCGAGTTCGGCGAAAGCGAAGCAGGCGCACAGCGAGATCAGGGCACCCAAGACCCACACGAGCAAGAACAGAACCGGCTGCGGCAGGGGCGCGGCGATGTCTTTGGCCGTGAGAAAGATCGATGACCCGATAATTCCGCTTACCAGCAGAAGCACGGAATCAAGCAGACTGAGGCCACGAATCAGCGTCGGTTTTGAATCCTTGGAATTTGGCTCAAGGTCGCCTTTTGCTGGGATCAGAACCGGGGTGGGCTCCATTATCCGATTCCGAGTTCGTCCGGAGATTCCAGCGGTGTGCCGCAGCGGCGACAGATCACGGCAGAGCAATCGCCGCAAGTTAGAGGATCTGTGACTTCCTCCGCGCAGTTTGGACAGTAGAGAGAGCCAGGTCCGGGCGCGGGCGGCTGAGGATGTGTCGCCATGAGGAAGAAAACTGTAGCACAGTGCCATACCGAATGCCGTTGCTTTCCTTCGTGAACCTTCGTGTCCTTCGTGGTTATAGAATCAGAAAGGCAGGAATCACGAAGGACACAAAGTTCCACGAAGGGAAGCAATGCCTGACAAGCCCCAAACTCCCGACGACAAGTTGCAGCAGGAATTCAACCGCTGGGCCGCTTCCGGCGAAGGCCCGAAGATGGAGCAGCATCATCTCGATATCACCGAGAAAACGATCAGGCTGATGAATCTCCGTCCAGGCGAGCGCGTGCTAGATCTCGGTTGCGGCTCGGGGTGGGCCACGCGGCTATTGGCCCGCTTGGTTGGAGAAGGACCCGAGGGTTTCGGCCAAGTGGTTGGGCTTGATGTATCCGACGAGATGGTTCGCCAGGCGCGGGAGTCGTCGAAGGACTTTGACAATATTTTGTACGTGTGGGGATCGGCGCAGCAGATTCCCTGGGAAGAGAACTTCTTCGACAAGGTGCTGTCGGTGGAATCGTTCTACTACTATCCCGATCAGGATCGGGCGCTGATGGAGTTATTCCGTGTGATGGCCCCGCGCGGAAGGCTCTTCATTCTGATCAATCTCTACAAAGATAACCAGTACTCGCTGCAATGGGTGGACATGCTGAAAGTTCCGGTGCACGTGCGTTCGGCGGAAGAATATATCGAAATGCTGAAGAAGCACGCGTTCGAGAACGTCGAAGCACGCCGTATACCCGACGACACGCCCACGCCCGATGACTACAAGACTAAGTCATTCAATAGTCTGGAGGACCTGCGGGCGTTCAAGCGCGAAGGTGCTTTGTTGTTGATCGCGTCAAAGCCCGATCTGCGGACGCCGGCGCCGGGATACACGATCTACTAGCGATCGGGCTTGGTGTCCTTTCGAGGCCGCGCGGGCAAGAGTGCCCGCGCCACACGGCTAGATCTCGCTGCCGTCGTCATCCTTGTCGTGATGGCTTCGGTCTTTCACGGGACTCATCGCTCGCCCATCCTGCGCGTGACGGATTTCGATTCGGCCGTTTACGTCCGAAAGGTGGATATGCGAGCCGCCCTTGCCGAGTTCTCCGCGCAGATCGTGTCCCACGAAACGGTGATCATTCACATGCAGCCCGAAGTCGTTACCGATACCGCCGGATACAGTACTGGCATCGACTTCGGCGTTGGAATCTGAGGGGATGGTCAACTCCAGCGAGCCATTCACCGAATTCAGTTCGACATCCTGGCCCGAGAGTTGTGCGAAGCGCGCATCCAGGCGGCCGTTGATCGTCGACAACTTCGCGCGTCCGGATAAATCATGCGCCTCCAGACGGCCGTTGATGCAGGAAGCGCGCACTTCTCCGCTAATTCCCGTCAAATCGAGAGCGCCATTGATCAACTTGATCTCGTCAAGGCTCGCGCTGCGGGGAACGGTCAACGTGTATTCCACGCTGGCGGGATTGTTGTGCGAGCCCCAATTCCAGTTGTTGTTGTGATCCGGATACTTGGTCCGAATGGACAGGTAGTCCTTTCCGGAATCAATCTCAATCTTGGCTTCGTCCAGCCGCTCTTTGGTATCCGCACGCTTTATGGCGTCAACCTTCACTTCATTGCGGTCCCAACTGGAGATGTGAACCGGGCCATTGATGTTGTCCAGCTCAATGCGGCCACCGGATGTGATGGCATAAGTCTGATGAAACTCCTCGGAGAGGGCACCACCGTGATCGGAAGCATGTGCTCCAATAGCGAGGGCTAACAGGGCGCAAAGACTTCCAAGGGCGGCTCCCAACCACGTTGCCGAACGGCGATGATGGATCATGACTCCCTCCGTTTCAACAGGTTAGACGTGCGTTGCTGAAAAGGGTAAGGAGGCCGTGCCAAGAAAAAGCGACGATCTTTCCTGTCCGGATGGCCATTACCTCGGTGATGTTCCCTCCGGTGCAGGGCTCAAGCACAATGCCTCCATAGCTTTGGTGGGGTTTTGCCGTGCCGTATTTGTTCCAAGAAACCGCGTCCGCGCGTCGGCGGAGAACTCTTCTCTCCGTCATTCTACCGCTCTTCTTCCTGTCGCTCCCGCCGTGGTCTCCGGCACAAGAGCAAAGCGATAAGCCGATTCCCATCCTCACCGGCAACGTCGGTACGTTCAGCTTCGTCACGGGTGGACAGAATCTCATCGACACGCAAATCAACCCGGTGCTTCTGGTTCCCTTGGGAGATCGCTGGCTGATCGAATCGCGCGCCGAGTTTGAAGGACAGTTTCAGCGTCCGCCAGCAGGTGGTCCCTATGGCGGTCCCGTGAATAAGCATGTGGATTACGCCCAAGTGGACTACATCGCGAGCCCGTATCTGACGGTGACCGCTGGCAGATTCCTCACCCCATTTGGGATTTTCAACGAGCGGTTATATCCGGTTTGGATTCGCTTCCTGCAGCCTGATCCGCTGACTCTGCCCATCCGCACCGCACCCAGTGATGGCGCGATGTTCCGCGGAGGCTTCCCGGTTAGCACTCAGGCCAACATGAATTACGCTCTATACGTCTCGGCCACCAGTATCGGCATCGGGAGCGTCGATGCGGAGCGCCACGTTGGCGGTCGCATGGGATTCTTCTTCCCGGGCCCGCGGCTGGAAGTCGGTGGTTCCTGGCAGAAGACCCTTCAGGACGACCGCAAGAACGCCTTCGGCTTCCACATGAGCTGGCAGCCGTCGAAGCTGCCGCTGAGCGTACGCTCCGAATATGCGCATGCGTTTGAAGGCAGTGGTTATTGGGTAGAAGGCGCGTACCGGCTGAGCCAGGTCCGGTTCTGGCAGAAAGCGATGCGGCGCACAGAGTTCGTTGCGCGCGGTCAACAGTTTTTCGTGGGTGCAATCGGGGCCGATGCGGAAGATGCGCTCGGGCTCCCCGGCGCCAACACTCGCGAGGCTGACGTCGGCGTCAACTACTTCCTGCGCGACGGGATGAAAGGGATTTTCAGCTACGGCCGCCAGTTCAGTCCTGCCGGCAATTTCAACCAGTGGAGCTTCGGTCTCGCCTACCGCTTCCTGATTCCGCTGGGCCCTACCGGCGCTGCCCGGGAGGCCCAATGAATGCGACTTTTCGATGGAAAGCTCTGGCTGCTCTGGGCACATTGGCTCTGACGTCGTCCCTCTTTGCCGGTTCGCCTTCGGCAAAACGAGAGCCGAAAGAAGCTGAAAGTGCAGCGGTCGTACACCCGTCAGACGCCGACAGCAGGCGGGTCGAAGGCGAAAAGCGTTTTCATGCTAACTGCGGACGCTGTCATGCCGCGCCCCAGAAATTTCCGCCGCGGATAATGGGCACGGTTCTCCGACACATGCGCGTTCGAGCCACGATTACGGAAGAAGACCGGCGAATGATCCTGCTTTACATGAACCAGTAACCAGGCAGGTGACCTCACACGACCTATGACGAACCACTCAAGAATCCAGCGTATCTTTGTGAGAATCGCAGTTCTCTGCATTGTTCTGGGGTGCGAATCGCCGGTTCATGCTCAGGCTCGAGTGATCGAACTAACCGCCGACCGCGACAGCCGGTACAAGATTGCGGGAATGCGGGCTCCTGAGATCACGGTGAAGGCAGGAGAACACATTGTTCTCCGGGTAACAGCGCGGAGAGGCAAGTCATGGAACCGCGACGGCTCCGTCCACGGGTTCTCGCTGTTGCGTGCCAGGGATCGAACCAAGGTGGAAGGATGGGATCTGTTGTTCAAGCCCGGTACGCAGGAGTTTCAGATGACGGCTCCTGCTGAGCCCGGGGAATACGTAGTTGTTTGCACGGTGATCTGCAGTGAAGAGCATGAGGGCATGCACATGAAGTTCACCGTGTTGCCTTGAGGAAATCACTATGAACCGATTCATGATGAAATGTGCATTCGCGTGTCTCGTCCTTATTGCCGCGACCCTTGGCCAGAATGCGCAGACTTTTCACGGAGAAGTCTCCGACAGCCAATGCGCTCTCAATGTCCACTCGCTGACGCGCTCGCACCAGGAAATGCTTAAGTCGAAGTCAATGGGCGGCACGGCCAATACCTGCGCCGTGTATTGCATCGAGCACTTGGGCGGATACCTTGTGCTGTCAGCAGGGAAAAATGTCTATCGCCTGGACCGCTCCGACCTTGTGCATGGGTTTGAGGGGCGCCGCGTCGTCGTGACGGGTGTCCTTGAGACCAAGATGAATCAGATTCATGTGCTCAAGATCGATCTGGAAGAGAAGCCGTAGACTTCTTTCCCGCCTCGGTCAGCAGGAAGACGCACAAAATTACCATCTCAGGCTCGATAGCGTGCCGGTAGCGCGGAATCGCGTAAACGAAGTAGTAGATGGCCGGATACAACAGGACCAACCAGAACAGGAGCCATGCGCCCGGCCTTCGCTGCCGCAAACCTCTTCCTAATCCCCAAAACATCAGCACGGAAGACGCGAGGAACAGGGAGTCTTTGGCCGGACCCAGCCAGACTGGATCAGTCACCCGCGGCGGACCTGCCCAAAAGCATAGGAATCGCTTCACGGAAAGAACGGCGAAGCGGCCGTAGTCCGCCTTAATGTAGCCCAGCGCTTGCTGCTTGCGCATGGCGATGTAATTCAATTCGCCCATCGTCTGAAACTGATGCATGGCATACGAATCATGCGGCGGATCGAGATAAAGCATCAGGGTGCCATCAGCACCATCGCCATTGCCTAGACGAAGTTCGGCGCCGAAGTTGTCGCGGATGAAAATGAACTTCCCGAAAGTGCGATAGTTTCTGACCAACCACGGCGTGATGCAGGCAAAGAAAATGATCGATGCCAGCACCACGCCGGCAAACGATCGCTTGCCAAGTTTTGCGCGCCGATACCAAACCCATAATCCGGCGGCGGGAAGAAATGAGAGCAGGGAAGTGCCGTTCAGGGCGATGAGTCCCCAGAGCAACCCAAACTCAAGCCAGGGAAGCCAGCCGTCGCGGTCTTCCAGCGTCAGGGCTAGCCATATAACGGTGGTGAGCAGTAGAGCCGAGAGGCTCGTCTCCCAGACAGCGCGCGTGCACCAGAACATCACATTAGGGAGCAGCGCCCACGCCCATGCCGATATGACAGCGACTTTCTCGGTAAACATCCGCTTCGCCATCAGAAAAATAGGAATGCTCGTCAGGGCCGAGAAGACGCTATTGAGTACGAGCAGCACAAAGGCCGACGCTTTCGAATAAATTCCGAAGACCAGAAACACGCCGGCAGTGAAATACGGATAGAGCGGCGGCTCCCACGCTGTCGGGCCAGTGGGTGGTCCAAAGGGGCTGCTGAAGCCGTGCCCTGAAGCCAGCGAGGCAGCGACGCGGCCCATCTCCCATCCGAAACTGAAGTTGTCGTCAGTGGACTTGAATCTGTAGGTGTGGCCCAGAACGATCCACCCCAGGCGCAGCGAGAGGGCAATCGTTGCGATCCATAAAGGGGAATTCCGGACCCGCCCCCACATTTGGAACAGCGCATCGTAAGCACGCGCGCGGTTCACCAATGCGTTTTCCATGAGTGACTCTATTTGTAGCCGACCGCAGGGCTTCGGGCAACTCGGCATTCGATTCAGAAATGACTGCCATCGATGGGTCGATTTCAACGCATCTGCGACTTTATTGCCAGTTATTTCAACATCTTACCGGCGTCTCAGCAAAATTTGATTGACATCAATGAACGATGCGCAGTAACTTAACGTTGTTAAGTTAACAACGTTAACCAAGGTGCCAAGGTTATGGGAGTCAAAGAGAGACGCGAACGCGAGAAGTCGGAAACGCGAGACAAGATCCTCGATGCTGCCCGGGAACTCTTCGTGACCGAAGGATTCGAAGGCGTCTCCATGCGCAAGGTCGCCGAGAAGATTGAGTACTCGCCGACCGCAATCTACGTCCACTTTGCGGACAAGCAGGAGCTCTTTCGCGAGCTCTGCCACCAGGATTACGCGCGTTTGGCCGAAGTCTTCCAGAGTTCGGCGATGTCGACGGATCCGATCGAGCGACTGAAGCAGATCGGTGCGATCTATATCGATTTCGGAACGCGATATCCCAATCACTACAGGTTCATGTTCATGACCCCTCACCCACCGCAGGAGCCGGATGAGGTGGATCGCGAAATGATGGGCAATCCCGAGATGGATGCTTATGCCTTCCTGAAGTGGGCAGTGCAGCAGGCCATCGATGCGGGCTGCTTCCGAGAAGAACTGACCGACGCCGAGCTGATTTCCCAGACCCTGTGGGCATCCGTGCACGGAGTGATTGCACTGCACATCGCCAAAGGGTGCGACGCTTGGGTGGACTGGCGCCCGTTGCAGGACCGTGCCGCGATGATGCCGGATGTTACGCTGCGCGGACTTATTCGGCAGCGCGGCGGAGAAGGGAAATAGCTATGCCTCCGTTAGCACAAAGAAATCTCTTTCACGACAAAGTACGGCTCACCGTGACGCTGACGGGCATCGTGTTCTCGGTGGTTCTGATAGTCGTCCAGTTGGGACTGTTTCTCGGATTTACGACTGCGACCTCGAATCTGATCGACCACTCGGGTGCCGACCTCTGGATCACCTCCAAGAACGTGCCCTATGTGGAACAAGGCGTGGCCTTCAGCGAGCGCAAGCTGAATCAGGTGCGGGCGGTGCCGGGCGTCGCCGATGCGCAAAAACTCATCGCTCGCTGGACGCAATGGAAACGCCACGACGGAGGGCAGGACTCAGTGCAGATCGTCGGGACCAATGTGGATGACACGATGGAGCGTCCTTGGAACCTCGTACAGGGCAGCGTCGAAGATCTTAAGTCTCCCGATGCCGTGATTCTTGACGAACTCTATAAGCAGAAGCTGGGCGTGCAGGGCATCGGTGAAGTCTTTGAGATCGGAGGCCACCGCGCCCGCGTGGTGGGCTTCACGCGCGGCATCCGTTCGTTCACGACTTCGCCCTACGTCTTCACGTCTTTCAAGAACGCCCAGAACTATACTGCGCTGCGTGAGGACCAGACGATGTTCATCCTGGTGAAGGTTGCGCCAGGGGCGAGTCTCGCGCAAGTGCGCCGTGATCTGCTCAACAATGTGAAGAACGTCGAGGTCTTCAAGACCAGCGAGTTCAGCCGCATGACGACGTTTTACTGGATGTTCACCACCGGCGCAGGAGTCGCAGTTCTGATCGCTGCGGTTCTTGGATTGGTGGTCGGATTCGTAGTCGTGGCGCAGACGATCTATGCCACGACAGTCGACCACATCCGCGAGTATGGAACGCTGAAGGCTATGGGCGCGCCGAACAGCTACGTCTACAAAGTCATCATGAAACAGGCAGCAATTGCGGCCGTGATGGGTTACGTGCTGGGGATGATCGTCAGCGTCTTCGTGGTGCGCGGAAGTCAGAAGGGTGGTGCGGCGATCCTGATGCCGCCTTCGATGGCTGTGGGCATGTTTTTTCTTACGTTGCTGATGTGCGTAGGGGCGGCGCTGGTTTCAATTAACAAGGTGACCAGGATCGATCCCGCGATGGTGTTCAAAGGGTAACGGTTTTCTCTGTGTTCCTCTGACCCAGAGGAAGATCTAGGAGTCGAATATGCAGTCTGCAATCACGGTTCAAAAGCTCACGAAAAATTACGAAGAAGGCGCGACCGGGTTTCTGGCCCTTCGCGGCGTCGACCTGGACGTACATCCAGGAGAGTTGCTGATGCTGATGGGGCCTTCTGGCAGCGGCAAGACCACGCTGCTCTCCATCATGGGATGCATTCTGACTGCGACTTCCGGAAGCGTGCGCGTGGCGGGAAGGGAAGTAGTCGGGCTCAGTGAAAAGCAGTTGCCCGCTCTGCGGCTCAAGCACATCGGCTTCGTATTTCAGGGATTCAACCTGTTTCCTACGCTGACCGCCGGAGAAAACGTCGAGCTGATGCTCGACCTGAAGGGTGTCTCGACGGCGAAAGCCAAAAAGCGATCGCAGGAACTACTGGAACAAGTCGGTCTCGGTGAAAAGTACAGCGCCTTTCCGGCTGACCTGAGCGGAGGTCAAAAGCAGCGTGTGGCCATCGCGCGGGCTCTGGCGGGAGATCCCGGAATCATTCTTGCCGACGAGCCAACCGCCGCGCTCGATTCGCATACCGGCCGCAAGGTGATGGAGATGATGAGCGAACTTGCCCACAAGCGTCGACGTGCGGTGGTGATCGTTACACATGACTCCCGCGTTCTGAATTTTGCGGATCGCATCGTGACGATTGAAGACGGATCTATTGCCATGCATAGCGAGGCGGAGATGGCGCCTCCTGGAGTTTTGTCGCATAACCTGCCCCAGGCCGCGATTGGCTTGGTTTAGAACATTGTTCGAACGTAGGGAAGTGGAGAACGGTATGAGCAACTTTTCGTTTCAGACTCTGAAGGGCCGCGTCAGCTTGATCGTGGGTCTTGGCATCTTTCTTATGACAGCATCGCTGGTGGTCGCCTCGCGGCGAGCGCGTGAATCGACCGCCGCAAGCGCCCCATCCTCCCACAGCTCGCCGCGGATGATCGCCGGCCCGGGCCGCGTTGAGCCATCTTCCGAGGACATCAAGATCGGTTCCGAATTGAGCGGACGGCTGAAGGTGGTCAACGTCGAGGAAGGAGATGCGATCCGCCGCGGCCAGGTCCTAGCCGAACTGGAGAACGCCGATTACCGCGCCCAGGTCGAATCCGCACGGGCAAATGTCATCGCCAAGCAGGCCGTGCTGCGCAAAGTGATCAACGGCGCCCGTCGCCAGGAGCGGGATGAAGCAGAGTCCTCTGTGAACGAGGCCAACGCTGTCACCGAAAATGCCAAGTCGGAATTACACCGCCGGCAGGAGTTGTTCTCGGCGGGAGTCGTGTCCCGTGAGGAACTGGAACGATACGCACGCGAGGCCGACGTAGCCCAAGCTAAGTACGAGGCTGCGGTGCAGCAGCATGCCCTCGTCGACGACCGTGCCCGTGAAGAAGACCAGTCGTTTGCCGAAGCTGACCTCCAATTGGCCCAAGCTCAACTCGACGAGGCGCAGGCCCGCTATGACAAGACTTTCATCCGGTCTCCCATTGACGGCACTGTCCTGCGCAAGCATCACCGCAGCGGCGAGAGCGTTTCCAATTCCTCGACGGTTCCCGATCCCGTCTTGACGATCGGCGACCGCAAGGCGTTGCGTGTTCGCGTCGATGTCGATGAAACCGATGTCAGTAAAGTAAATGCCGGCCAGAAAGCCTACGTTACCGCCGACGCCTTTGGAAAGCAGAAATTCTGGGGACACGTGGTGCGCGTCGGCCAGCAATTGGGGCCAAAAAACGTCCGCACCGACGAGCCCACGGAGAAGGTGGACACCAAGATTCTCGAGATACTGGTTGAACTCGATCCCGGGTCGCAGCTACCGGACGGGCTGCGCGTGGATGCGTTTATCATGCCCGAGGCTGGGGAAGTCGCTGCGAATCGGTAATTTCACAAAACTGCAAAGTCAAAATCCCCACCCTGTCTCGGCAAAAAACGCGGAGACAAGGGTAGGGCACCCGGAGGACTTCTATGACTCGGGAAGCCAGAACCATGGCAGGAATCATCTTGCTCACCATTCCGACGATTCAGTTCGGCGGCTACTTTCTGCTGGCGTCGCTGGTCAACCGCAACAGCCACTACATGGACAACGCCCTGCGCCAGAATTTCTTTCGCGCCGGCCATGCTCACGCGGGAGTCTTCGTGATTCTCTCGCTGGTCTGCCAACTTTTGGCCGACAGCGCGACGCTGCCTGAACCACTTTTGTGGGTGGCGCGCATTGGAGTACCAATCGCGGCCATTTTGCTTCCGGCGGGGTTCTTTCTTTCGATGACCTCTTCGGAGGCCGTGCAGCCCAACGGATTTGTCGTTCTCATCTACGCGGGCGCGGCGTCTCTTGCTGCCGGAGTACTGACTCTGGGCGTCGGTCTGCTGCGGTCATCAATCCGGTAGAATACTTGTTCCTTACCGGGACGCCGGCTTGATGACTGATCTGACTCTGACTGCGCACCTTGCGGCGTTCACTGCACCAAAGGGCATCGGTCCGTATATCCGCCAGCACTTTCTCGACACCACGTTTCGCGGTCTCTACCACGCTAACGCTTTCGATGTCGCGTTGCTGGTACCGTACTTCATCGTGCTGGTTCTGCTTGCCGGATACGGAGCGCACCGCTACGTCCTAGTCTATCTCTATTACAAGCATCAGATGAACCGGACCACTGAGCCACCCGCCCGCTTTGAGGACCTGCCACGCATCACCGTGCAGTTGCCGATCTTCAATGAACAGTACGTAATCGACCGTCTGTTGGAGGCGATCTGCAAGCTGGATTATCCACGGGAGAAGCTCGACATCCAGGTGCTCGACGATTCGACCGATGAGACCGTTGATGTGGCGCGTGGACTTGTTGAGCGCTACGCGGCTTTGGGCCATCCCATCAGCTATCACCACCGCACCAACCGGCACGGATTCAAAGCCGGCGCGCTGGCGGAAGGCCTGGACTCCGCGAAGGGTGAATTCATCGCCATCTTCGACGCCGATTTCACTCCGCCCGAAGATTTCTTAATGCGCACCATCCATCACTTTACCGATCCAAAGATCGGGATGGTGCAAACCCGATGGACTCATCTCAACCGCAACTATTCTTTTTTGACCGAGGTGGAAGCCATTCTGCTAGACGGCCACTTCGTGCTCGAGCACTCGGGCCGGGCGCGTACAGGACTATTCTTCAACTTTAACGGCACCGCCGGCCTGTGGCGCCGCGCGACGATCGACGAAGCGGGAGGATGGCAGCACGACACACTCACCGAAGACACAGATCTCTCCTACCGTGCACAGCTCAAGGGATGGAAATTTATTTATCTGCAGGACGTCGAATGCCCCGCCGAACTCCCGGTCGAGATGACGGCCTTTAAAACCCAGCAGGCACGCTGGGCCAAGGGACTGATTCAGACGGGTAAGAAGATTCTGCCTCGTGTCCTCAAGAGCGATGCTCCCCTCCATACCAAGATTGAAGCCTGGTACCATCTGACCGCAAACATCAGCTACCCGCTGATGATCATTCTTTCTGTGCTGCTGCTGCCTGCCATGATCATCCGTTTTTATCAGGGATGGTTCCAGATGCTTTATATCGACCTGCCACTTTTCATGGCATCGACATTTTCGATATCGAGTTTTTATCTGGTCTCGCAGCGCGAGTTGTTTCCCCGGAGCTGGCCGCGGGCGCTGTTGTACCTGCCTTTCCTCATGGCACTCGGCATTGGACTGACCATCACGAACACCAAAGCCGTGATCGAGGCCCTGATAGGTAAACAAAGCGCATTCGCACGCACGCCGAAGTACAGGGTCGTGAGCAAGCAGGACAAAATCGGCGCCACGAAATACCGCAAGCGCCTGGGATGGGTTCCCTGGGTCGAGCTGTTGATCGGGACATATTTCGCGCTCACGGTCTACTATGCTGTCGAGAACGAGAACTACATCACCGTTCCATTCCTGCTGCTCTTTGTCCTGGGGTATTGGTACACCGGGCTGATGTCTTTGTTGCAGGGCCGCTTTGCCAGATCGTCGAGAAGAGCTACCACCCATACGAAGCCTTTCCCGGTCGGAGTGTAGCTCTTAGACGATGTAACTTTTCTCCGTCAAGGTCATCTGATTCCGGAAGAAGGACAGAGATCCCGATGAAACTTCAATCGATCATTATTTCGTGGATTACCCTTTCGGCGCTCGCGTTCGCTGGAGATCATTTGAAGTTGAATTCGAAACTCGACTACACCAGCGACAGCCAGGATGGGCCTCTGATCACCGGCGAGCATATGGACGCGGGTTTCATTGCCGGCAAGCCTGCGTATGTCATCCTGTACGGTGAGGCTTGCTACAACTCCAAGCGTCAGGCGCGACGCACGGTCGATCTATACAACAAGTACAAAGATGCAGTTCAGTTTGTGATTATTGATCTTGATCACCACTTGTCGCCTTCGCAGGACGAACTCAAGAAAAAGTACTACACCGGCTACATCCCCCACGTCGTGGTGCTCGATAACGCGGGTACTCCACTCTACAATTCGTCGGGAGAGGTCGATGCATCGGTGATTTCGAATTTGCTCGACAAAGCCCTGCGCTAGACCTAGCCTTCTCTTGACTGCTCGTTTACAATCCAGTCGCCGAATATTGTCACTTCCCCGTGATCATTTCCCGTGATCATTTCCAAAGGAGGATACGATGCTCCGCTCGCATAGGATTCTCCAATCCGCTGCCGGTGCCGCGCTCTCGTTAGCGCTTCTCAGTTGCGGCAGCGCGCACACATCCGACGAGTATTTCATTCTAGTCTCCACCAATTTGCAGTTGCCCTATTGGAAGGCGGCAGGCAGTGGCTTTTCAAACGCAGCAGCGCAATACAAGGGAGTGCGCTTCGATTTCGTTGGTCCGCAGAATTACGATCCCAAGGCCGAGCGCGATGCGTTGGATGACGCCGTCCAGAAAAAGGCAACTGGAATTCTAATCTCGGTTGCTGATCCGGCCTTGCTTAAAGACAGCATCGATAAGGCGTTGGGGGCCGGTATTCCGGTTATCACGGTGGATTCTGACGCGCCCTCGAGCAAGCGCCTGTTCTTCATCGGCACCAACAACTACCAGGCCGGATTCACCGGCGGGCAGCGCCTGGCGAAGGAACTCAGGGGCAAGGGCAACGTCGTAGTCTTCACCATGCCCGACCAACAGAACCTGCAGGATCGTTTGCGCGGCTACAGGGACGCGCTCGCGAAGACCCCTGACATCAAGATCACACGTGTCGTCGACATTCAGGGCGACCCGCGAATCGCGTTTGACACGACGACGCAAATCGTGGGCAAGGAGCGTGATAAGGTCGATGGCTTCGTTTGCCTGGAAGCGCAGTCAGGCAAGGAAGTGGCGGGCGTTCTCAACAGTTATCACGTCGCGGGAAAAGCTGTTATCGCTATGGACACCGATCAGGAGACGCTCGACTGGATTCAGAAGGGCGTCATAGCAGCTACGATCTCGCAGAAGCCCTACACCATGGCTTTCGTCGGCATGCAGATGCTCGACGATCTCTATCACCACAAGCCGCCTTCCTTGGACAAAGATTGGTCGATCGATAATTACTCTCCGATTCCGAGTTTTGTCGATACCGGTTCTGATCTGATCGACAAAAGCAACGTTGATTCCTTTGTTCAGGCAGGCAAGAACCTGGCGGCGCCGAAATGAGGCGAGACCTAAAGACTGACGGGACCTAGTGAGCCTCGCAGAATATTGTCACAGCCAAATGAATTGTCATTCCGAACGAAGTGAGGAATCTGCTGCCAGCCGACGCAACAGATTCCTCGCGCCCAAAAGCGGCGCTTCGGAATGACAAATTTGCGGGGTTGTCATTCCGAACGAAGTGAGGAATCTGTTGGGTTGAACCCTCTTGCGAGGCTTCAACGTCATCACTTTATGTAATCAGCAATCCTCGACAAATCCCAAACTGATACCGGTGAATCCTCGTGAAGGTGCTGCATCCATTCTTTCCGTAAGCAGACGCGAGTTTCGTGACAGGCAGAATCGCTTCAGGAGATGTATTCGCGGATGTATTCGTCCTTCGTAGTTGCCAACTGCCGGATATCACCGTCAAACGTCACTTTCCCATCGCGCAAAATCAGGAAGCTCATGGGAACGTCGCAGTACTGCCCGTGCGGCAGCACGCGAAGCGTATTGGTCTTCTGATCGAACTCGTGGGTGGCCAACGTGAAGGCGTCCTGCAACCGGTGCGTCACCAGCAGCGAACTAGTGCGATAGACATCGCGCTGCTTCATGATCAATTCAATGATCGTGTTGGAAGTGACTGGATCGAGTCCGCCCGTCGGCGAATCATAGAGCAGTAACTCCGGCTGCGTGATAATCGCCCGCGCAATCGCCACCCGCCGGCGCATGCCTCCCGAGAGTTCGGCAGGATCGAGATCGAGAGTGTGTTCCAGTTCTACGAAGCGCAGTGTTTCGCGCACCCGCCGGTCAATCTCATCGTCATAAATCCCATGCTCTTCCATGAGACGGTAAGCCACGTTCTCGCGTACTGTGAGCGAGTCAAAGAGCGCGCTTTCCTGAAACACCATTCCCAGGTGGGCCCGCATGGGGAAGAGGTCCTGCTCCGGAAGTTGTGTGACTTCGTTGCCGAGAACGGTGATTCGCCCGGAGTCCGGCGGAAAGAGCCCAAGCGCGAGCTTCAAGATGGTGCTCTTACCAGAACCAGCAACCCCAAACAGAGCCTTGGTCTCGCCTAAGGGCAACTTAAAGGAGACGCCCCGCAGAACTTGTTTGTCCTCAAAAGAGAGATGGACGTCCTCGAACACAATAGCAGCGCCAGCCGGCGGGTTTGGGACGGCAGTGGGGCGCTCGATGGATAGCGACGACATAGTTAGTGAAAACTCAGCACCGAAATCAACAGCTTGGTCACGAAGAAATCAGTGACAAGAATCAGCACGGACGCAGCTACTACGGCTTGCGTGGTGGCCCGGCCTACACCCTGAGTCCCGCCGCGCGCAGTCATTCCGTAATAGCATCCGATCGTCGCGATGATGAATCCGAACAAAGTCGGTTTCAGCAGCCCCATGAATACATCCTCAAAGACCAGAACCTGCCATGCATTGTTCCAGTACTGCCGAGCGTCGAGGCTGAGGAAAAGCTTGGCGACCATCAGGCCGCCGGCCAGTCCTACGAGATCAGAAATAATACTCAGGAAGAAGAGCATGAAAACCGTCGCCGTCACCCGCGGCGTGACCAGTTTCTTCATCGGATCGGTGCCCAGCGCGCGCATGGCATCGATCTGCTCGGTCACCACCATCGACCCAAGTTCGCTGGCCATACCGGAAGAGTTGCGCCCGGCGACCATCAGGCCCGTGAGCACCGGCCCAAGTTCGCGGACCATGGAAGTCGAAACGAGCTGACCAATCAGGGTGATGGAGCCGAAACGCTGAAGGGTGTTGGCGGTCTGCAGCGCCAATACGCCACCAGTAAAGAATCCGGTCAGCACGACAATTGGAAGCGATCCTACGCCGATCAGATCCGCCTGCTGCACCATGTCCGCGAAGTACCGCGGCTTTCGCATCAAGTTGGTGACGGACTGAACCGCCAGCAGAGTGTATTCCTGAACCGCTAGGACCTTCTGCTTGGCGAATTCCGTGGGCGAAATCAGTTCCATGCGGGTCGAGTCCTGCCGTGGTGCAGGGAGCGCAGGGCTTGAACGCAATATAACAGACTTCTCCACCTATGCCGCTTCTGAACCATTGTCATTGCATCTACCTTGTTACATCGGATATCGATGCCGCCGGAATTGCGAGACAAACCTTTTCATTGGCGGCGCAACCGAAGGTGACGAGTCGTACGACTGAGCCGATGGTCGCATCGCGGAATATGTCACTGCCAGGCTTTTCGCCGTGGTACCAGTATCCGCCGATTTTTAGTTGCCGTTGGCTGCCCTCAGTCCTTACGTCTTCGACAATGCCGGAGACGGATTGCCGATAAGAGATACTGACATCCCTCGGCGCTTTGCCCGTGACGTGCTCGTTATCGTGTCTTTGGAGGTGGTAATGACTAGCGACCGCAAGTTGGTAGGCGTCGGCACAATACAGGTTGTGGCCAGATTGGAAGCACCCGTCTGGTGCGTTCCTGATCGCGCCCGGTTTGCCCAGCGTCTGCAGTGCGTTGGCCGATTCTACGACCGATTGCATTTCTGTCGGAGAGAGTTCGACAGTGTCGGGGACGGCGCTCCAAACCTTGCTGTACAAGAGTTCCTCGGGAAGCAGTTGGATGCGTGCAACTGATCCGTCAGGCGCGAAGACCAACTCAATGACATATCTCGTGTTGTACCAGTAGGTGACCGCATCCGGTGGCCCAATTTCTGTCCGCTCATCGTAGAGCCGAAGCGGTTTTCCGGTAGTAGGACTGTAACGCTGGCCGAAAAGCTTATCTGCTTGGGCAACTGTTTCAGCCTTGCGCCGAGCGGCATCTATCTGTCCTGCGGAGATTTGCAGGGAGAAGAACGCTACGAGCACAATAGTCACAACCATCGTCGCTCGCATGCCCGAATTGTACCCGCGATTAGGATCCTGTCCCAGTCGCTGTTATAACGAAGCAAACACCCATGGGGATATGAGATCCCTGATTTCGCCCCGTAGAAGTGGTCGGTCTTCGACACCAGGGCGTAGTGGAGTGGACTGAGAACTGACAACTGACAACTGAGAACTGCTACTACCCGCGCCCCTTCTTCTTAATCTCGATATTCAGTCGCCGAATCTTCTGATTCAGCGTAGAGAGCGGCACGTGGAAGCGTTCCGCTGCCTCAGTCTGATTCCAGTTGCAGCGCTCCAACATGTCGGTGATGACGCGTCGCTCGACATCTTCGACAATTTCGAACAGCGATGCATCCGACGGCGGGTCGTGCAGCGTAAGCGAGGATCCGCGTCCGATCAACGAGTCGGGCAGCAATTCCACGTTGATCTCTGGGCCCGAGGAGAGAACGACCGCGCGCTCGATGACATTCTCAAGTTCCCGCACGTTCCCCGGCCACGAGTAAGCCATTAGCGGCCGCAGCGCTTCGGGAGTCACGCGCGGAACAGTCCGCCCGTTCTCTTCCGCATACTTCTTCAGGAAAAACTCCACCAGCAACGGAATATCTTCCTTGCGCTGGCGCAGCGGCGGCAGTTCGACAGTAATGACATTCAGCCGGTAGAACAAATCCTCCCGGAATCGCCCTTCCCGCACCATCTGCCGCAGATCAATATTCGTCGCAGCGATGATGCGGACATCGACCTGTATCTCCTGAATCCCGCCCAGGTGCATGAACCGGCGATCCTGGAGCACTCGCAGGATCTTTGCCTGGGTCTCCAGGCCCATGGTCGCGATCTCATCGAGGAACAGCGTGCCTTTGTCGGCAACTTCGAACAGGCCCTTCTTCGAGGCGATAGCGCTAGTGAATGCTCCCTTCACGTGGCCAAAGAGCGTGGACTCGAGCAGATCCGTCGGCATCGAGCCGGTATTGACCGGAACGAAGGGCTTATCGCGGCGTGGGGAGTTCAGGTGGATCGCTTTGGCGATGACTTCTTTACCCGTTCCGCTTTCTCCCTGCAACAGCACAGTGGAGCGACTCGTCGCCACTTGCGCGACCAGATCGAAAATCTTCAGCATGGGCTCGCTTTTGCCCACGATATTCTCGAAGTTGTAGCGCTGCTTGAGGGCGCGTTTGAGTTGGACGTTCTCCTCTTCAGCACGGCGCCAGCCGACAGCGGCCCGGACATCCGCCAGCAGTTTTTCGTTATCCCAGGGTTTCTGAACGAAGTTGGCTGCGCCTGACTGCATGGCGCGCACCGCATTTTCCACGGTGCCGTAGGCGGTGATCATGATGACCGGCAAATGGGGATCGTGGGAGTGAATCTCAGACAGAATCTCCATGCCGTTGCGGCCTGGCAACGTCAGGTCGAGCAGAACGAGATCGAAGGGACGGTTCGCCATCTGCGACAGGCCGTCCTCGCCCGTTCCGGCGGTTTCCACGTCAAAGCCCTCCAATTCCAGCAGGGTCTGAAGAGACTCCCGAATTTCCGCTTCGTCGTCGACGATCAGCACCGAACCGCCCACCGCAGATCCGCTGACCGCTCCGCGAGTTATGACTGCTGCTTCAGACATGCATTGCCTTCCTGCTCAACGGGAAATCCAGAGCGAACGTCGTGCCCGCGCCGGGGTCGCTCTCGACACGAATCTTGCCCGCATGTTCCTGGATAATGCCGTACGTGACGGATAGCCCGAGCCCCGTACCGCGGGTTTGGCCCTCTTTCGGGGATGTCTTGGTGGTAAAAAACGGATCGTAAATGCGCTGAATGTGCTCCGGCGCGATGCCCGAGCCGGTGTCACTTACGCGTACGCTGATAACTTCACCATTCGCAGTCGCCACGGTCAACTTCCCGCCGCCTGCCATTGCGTCTTTCGCGTTCAGAAAAAGATTCAGGAATACCTGCTGTAACCGGCCCGGATTTCCGTGAATCGGAGAAAGATTGGGGGTCAAATCTGACTCGACCGTAATCTTGGATACTTTGAATTGATGCTCAAGCAACGCCAGTGTGTCGGTGATGACCTTGTTGATATCCACGTTGGCGAACTCGGTTCCGCTGGTACGCGAGAAATTCAGCAGGTTGTTGACAATTTCCGACGCGCGGAAAGTCTGCCTCGTAATCTTCTCCAGCAGCCCTGATTTCTGGGGATCACCTTGCAGTTGTTTCGCGAGCATCTGGGTGTAAGACGAGATCACAGCCAGTGGCGTATTTACCTCATGCGCCACGCCCGCCGCGAGCAGGCCGATCGATGTTAGTTTGTCGGCTTGAGAAAGCTGGCCCTCGAGTTCCACGCGCTCAGTAATGTCGTCCATGATTACGAGGCGGCCAATGACCTGGAACTTGCGCGTCACCAGGGGCGCAATCGCAACGTTGACGGTGCGTGTTTCTCCCGCAGGAGTCGACAAGCGAAACTTGTACAGATTGTTGATGCCCGCGTTCTGCCGCACGCGATAGAACTCTTCGACAAACTCCGCCGGAAAGATGCTGCGCACAGGCTGAGTCAACGCCTGCCAGCGCGGCAAGGCATACATGACTTCCATCTGGGCGTTCCAGCTTTCGATGCGGTCTTCCATGTCGAGGGCCATCACACCCACGTTGATCGACTCGACGATGTTCTCGTTGAAATCCTTGAGGCGTTCGTACTCCGCAACCTTCTGCTGCAACGACGCATAGAGGCGTCCATTCTGGATCGCGATCCCCAGATACCCGCCCAGCGTTTCGAGCAGTTCGACGTCCTCGCTCGACAGATAGTCGCCCTTCGTGGTCTTTCCCAGGCCCAGCACCGCGACCGTCTTCTGCTGTGCGCGGCAAGGGATGTAGTAATTGAGATCGAGCCGGGCGATCGCTTCCTGTGATCCAGGAGTCTCTCGTGGAACCTGGTGCGTATTCTCGAAGAACATGTGGCCGGCGGCCCCGGGGCGCGGCGCGCTCAGAAACGTCAGATCCAGCCTCGATGTTGGATTCATGCCGATCGCCTTCGACAAGACGAACTGTTCGGAATCCTCTTCCGCGCGCAGGAAGATCGCGATGCGATCCACCGCCAGCGTGCGCGAGAGGCGGTCCACCACCGACGAGAGCAACGCGTTCAAATCCGTCTCGGAGCTGAGTTCGCGTCCGAATTCGATCAGTGTGCGCCGATAGTCATAGACCGTGCGGTAGAAAAGATGGTCGACCCGGTCTTGAATCCATTTCCGAACCGGATCAAACAGCAGGGCAGTGACTACAACCGCGAGGATCCATCCCACCGGACCAGTGCTTGGCTGCCGGCTGTGAACCAACGTCGCCACACCCGCGACCAGTCCGAAGTACAAACCCACGACAGTTGCGGCAGAGAGCGTGTAAACAACGCCTCGCTTGAAGATCAGATCCACATCCATCAGGCGGTAGCGGAAGATGGCGTAGCCAAAGGTCAGTGGCAGCACTACCAGCGAAAGCACGGAGAGCTTGATCAGTGCCTGCGGTACCCAGTCCATTCGGTGTGGGAAAACAAAGTTCAGGACATAAAGCAGCGTGTAAGGCGCAATGGCAAGGATCGTTCCCCGCGTCACCCACTTCAACTGCTGGCGCAGAATGGTGCTGCTGGCCTTTGAATAGCTGTACCACAGGAATGTCGCCGCCAAAACAAAGAACACCGCGCCATACGACAGGTCCATCCGATCGACGCCGCGGCTTAATCTGCCGCTCGCTTCCAACAACCGCATCGCAGCCAGGCGCAGGCTGAGCAGGAATGCGCCCGGCACATAAATCAACGTCAGGAGCCACGGATGCTTTCTGACGAACTGTCTTTTCTCGGGAAACGTCAGCACAAAATGCAGGAAGAGTGCCGGCAATAGTACCCAAGCCGCGACATTGCTCCAATAAACTTCCCAGTCGAACGCGTCCAGCTTGCCGGTGTAGTGAAACGAGTACGCGATGAAGGAAACCAGGCAGAAGATATAGAAGTGCGTCGAGCCCTGCGCCGTCCAGCGCCGCAACAGCACATAAACTCCGATGACCAGATAAATCAGCGCGATCCCGCGGAGATAGTTATTCAGAGTGCGGTTCGCAGGCTCCAGAATCACGTGGGAATCAAGCGCTACGGAATGCCGAACCAGCGAGTACGAGGCTCTCTGCCAGACGCCGGTGCTGTAGAGTTGCCGCTCCAAGCCCGAGGTGTTCTTGACTTCTTGCCCATTCACCTCGATCAATTGATCGCCTGGCTTTATCCCGGCCCTAGCGCCCGGGCCGTCTGGTTCCACATCGTCGGCTACGAGCACGCCCGAGTGCTCCACCCAGCTCACACCATCATTGGGTGCGGTGGCTTTACGTTCTGTCTGAAAATTGAACCCGGCAAAAATCACCGCAGCCAGCGTGAGCAAGAACAACACGATGGCGACGGAACGAGCTTGGCTTTCCCACTTCATAGACTTCCGCTTTTGGCCCGAACCCCAAGTCGGCTGAGGAGCCGGGGAGGTCGACTTCCCCAAACTGTCACTTTGCAACTTCACTGCCACCTCAGTCGAAGCTTCAGGGCCTGCTAAGTGCCTTAGATAAAGCAACTTCCAAAATTATAGATGCACTTTCGAACAGCAGCTATGCCTTTTTGGATGTTTCTGTGAGATTCAGTAGCCCTCCATTTCCACGAAACCATGGGTTACAGCGCCTCGGGTTTGCCGCATGCAAGCGTCTGTCAGTTAATAGGATGATTAAAAAGAGGCTCTACCGGATTCGGAAGATGGCAAATTGTAGAGCGTCGAGATGAAATCGGGTCATTCGGAGAAAAACGGAGGAAACAAACGTGACTCTACTGTCCAGACCCAGACCCTTTTGCTTTGGAGATCTCTGTGGGTTCATCATCCCAGTCAAACGACAGCGCCCGAGCCGTCGTTTCGATCGGCTCCAGTTCGGGGATATCTTCGGCAACCGACGCACCCAATTCGGCGAACTTCCGCGCCGACACTAGTACCCGGCTCTCCAGCGATCCGACAGCCTGGTTGTAGGCGTCTACCGCACGGTCCAGATTCGTCCCAATGCCCGTAATATGGGTTGCCAGTTTGCGAAGACGCTCGTGCAGCTCTCTTCCCAGCGCGCTGATCTCCTGGGCATTGCGTGCCAGTTTCTCCTGGTTCCACCCGTAGTTGATCGCCTTCAGAAGTGCAATCAAGGTCGTCGGAGATGCGGGGATGACTCTACTGAGCACTCCGTGCTCGATGAGCCCCGTATCCTGCTCCAACGCAGCACTGAAGAAGGTCTCGCCGGGAAGAAACATCACTACGAACTCCGGCGTTGAGTCAAATTGTTCCCAATATTTTTTGCTGCTCAAAGTGTTGATGTGCTCGCGCACCTGGCGGGCATGATTTGCCAGGCAAGTTCGGCGCACTTCTTCATCAGTAGTTTCGAAGGCATCCAGAAAAGCCTGCAGCGGCGTCTTGGCATCGACGACGACATGCTTCCCGCCGGGCAGTTTCACAACCAGATCGGGCCGCAGGCGCCCGCTCTCTCCGAAAATTGTCTCCTGCTCGGCGAAGTCGCAGTAGGGCAACATTCCCGCGATCTCAACCACCCGCCGCAACTGAATTTCTCCCCATCGACCGCGAACGTTTGGAGTCCGCAGCGCACGCACCAGATTGCCCGTTTCAGACTGCAGCTCTTTTTGCGTAACGATCAGGGATTGCACCTGGGCCTTCAGATCGCCATACGCCTCACCGCGCGCGACTTCCATCTGCTGGATTTGTGCGTCGACCTTAGTGAGCGAATCACGCACGGGCGCAACCAGATCCGCCACCGCTTTTTGCCGGGCTTCCAGATCGCCTTTGGCCTCGCTTTGGAAGCGTTTCAACGTCTCCTGCGCGATTTGGAGGAAAGAGAGGTTATTGCTCTTCAGCGCGTCCGCCGCCAGCGCTTTGAACGCGTTCTGCAGATCCTCGCCTGCTTTGGTCAACAGCTCGATCTTTTCGTTGCTGGCCTTTCGTTCCAATTCCAGCGCAGACTCCAGCCTGGCGCGGCTTTCGAGCAGCTTCTTCTGATCGTCCAAAAGGCGCGCCAGATCAGCCTTTGCGGCCGCTAATTCCTTCTCTCTCAATGACAAATGAGCTTGCAAGGTGGCCGTATGCGAACGCAGGGCCAGCCAAGCAAGCAAACTTCCAAACAACAGGCCAATGACCCCACTGATCCCTAGTTCAATAGTCACAGGTAACTTCTTCCGCCCTTCTCCAACCTCTAGCCTAGCACCAGCGACATAGTTTGAGCCTGAACGAACCTCAAGCGGAAAGGGCCTGAGGCACGATCCCTCCCAGGATCCAGTAGGCACGAACTGGATGCTTAAGTTCTCCAGACGACTTCTCGCATTGGCGGTCGGCGCAGGGGTGATGACCGTGCAGCCGGCGGTGCACTTGGCTGCCGCCGAGGGCTCCGGCCAATCCGCTCATCGCGCCACGCTGAAGACAGCTTCCGCTAATGCTCCAGACATTCCTTACGTGGAATACGAGTTCCAGGTCGAACAAGACTTGCTTCAACTGGCCAACCAGTCGCGCCAGCGAGCCGGAGCGCCCAGCCTCGTACTCGACACGGGCCTGACCGCGGCCGCCCGCACCCACGCGCAAGCCATGCTTGAGGCTCATCAACTTTCGCATCAATTCGCTGGCGAGCCTAAGCTGGTCCAGCGCCTCGCTGCCACCAGCAGCCTGCAACTCGATCAGGCCGCGGAGAACGTCGCTCTCGATTACAGTGCCCAAGGCGGACACGAACATCTCATGCTTTCACCCCCGCATCGCGCGAACCTGCTCAACCCGGCTTATAACACGGTCGGGTTGGGCGTGGTCCGTAGCGGCGACCGCCTGTACATCGTGCAGGATTTCGCGCATGCCCTCCCCGCATACTCTGCCGATGAGGTAAAAGATCGCATTGCCGTAGCCGTCAATCAGGCGCGCCGCAAAGGCAGCCGGACTGTCCTGCTTCGCCGAGATCTGCAGAAAGCGGACGAAGCGGCCTGTTCGATGGCACGCGCAGACCGACTTGGGACCTCGCCAGTTCACCAGCTTGCCCGGCGGTTCACGGTTCTCACCTATACCAGTCTGCGTCCGGAAGCCCTACCCGGCGCTGCATCCCACGCCATCAACAGCCCCAATCTGCAGAACCTCTCCATTGGCGCTTGCTACGCGCGTACCAATACCTATCCGACCGGTGTGTACTGGATCGTGATGTCGCTGGACTGATCTTTTTCAGACCTGACCAGAATTCCGGACATCTCCTCACGTCGTTCCGAAAACATCTGTACACGCCGCTTTTCGTTCTATCTAACTCCTTTGTTATCAATACTCGCGGCGCGGCCCGCCGAGTGCATTGGTAGAGAGCAACTTCGCCACTTTGCAGTTGGGGCAAGTCGATGCACGGAAGATGGGCTGGCGGCGGTCGCAGGCGGGAGTGCTCTCGACGGTTCTGGAAGGGACTGATAATTCCCGGTCTGGTCCGTGAACGTGGTCAAACCGAAGGAAAGCGAGTACGAAGTGAAGGTCAACGCCTGTACCGGAGCGATTGTCGCCATCCTTGTAG
>Ga0210405_10000358_pt1 | contig 63461 bp, 49 predicted proteins | sample IncBWH11MmetaG_FD_155492 | JGI IMG/M metagenome (GOLD analysis project Ga0210405, IMG submission 155492) | Forest soil microbial communities from Barre Woods Harvard Forest LTER site, Petersham, Massachusetts, United States - Inc-BW-H-11-M | ecosystem: Environmental > Terrestrial > Soil >...
GCACCATCAGCCGGCGCGCCTACGGCTTCCATTCCGCGGCCGCCCTAATCGCGATGCTCTTCCTCAACTCAGGCGGCATCCAGCTCTCGCCGCGCCTCCCGCGACCCACACCATGTTGAGGAGAGGCTGAAAGAGGATGTCGAGGCGTACTTCGAGTGCGAGGTGCGCCCGCACATACCCGACGCCTGGATGGACCGGACGAAGGACAAGATCGGCTACGAGATCAGCTTCAATCGCCACTTCTATCGCTACACCGCGCCGCGGCCTCTGGCGGAGATTGACGCGGATCTAGAGCAAGCCGAGGCGGAGATCGTCCGCCTGCTTCGGGAGGTCGCGGAGTGAGGGGGCTCGAGCTCGTCGAGCAGCGGCGGCTCAAGTATGCGGCCACCATCAACGATGAGGCTCTAGGTCAAGATACCGACCCCGAGTACGAGCTCCGGTACGTCGACATCGGAGATGTTGACTCCTCGGGGAACGTCAACGAGAGTGTTCGCTATTTGTTTGCCGATGCCCCAACGAGGGCAAGGCGGCTGGTGCGAGGCGGTGACGTCATCATTTCCACCGTGCGCACGTACCTGCAAGCGATCGCGGCGATCGAAGAACCTCCCGCCAACCTCGTGGTGTCGACAGGTTTTGCCGTAGTCCGCCCACGGCCGGAAATTCTTGACGCGGGCTTCTGCAAGTACGCCCTGCGCGAGCCGCGCTTCCTTGCCGAGGTCGTCATGCGGTCGGTTGGCGTCGGCTACCCAGCGATCAATCCATCGGAGCTTGGAGACATCCAAATCTACTTGCCCTTTCGCCAGCTGCAAAGAGCGATCGCGAGCCATCTTGACCGGGAAACGGCGCGGTTGGATCGCTTGTTGGCAGCCAAAGAGCGCGTGTTGCGGCTGGTAAGTGACAAGAGGCGAACTATCTTCAGCCGCGCCGTAACGCGAGGCCTCGATCCGTCTGCGGCGGTGCGCGACTCGGGGATTCAGTGGCTGGGCGAGATTCCGGCCCATTGGGGAGTTGAGCGGGCGAAGTGGCTTTTTCGTGAGAGGGACGAGCGCTCGGAAACAGGCAATGAGGAGCTGCTCACGGTGTCTCATCTCACCGGGGTAACGCCTCGTGCCGAGAAGGATGTCAATATGTTTGAGGCTGAGACCACCGAGGGCTATAAGATTTGCAGGGCTGGCGACCTGGTGATCAATACGTTATGGGCTTGGATGGGCGCAATGGGTGTCTCGCCAGTAGCTGGGATTGTCAGCCCAGCATACAACGTGTATTCCCCAATGGGACGTCTTGAGCCAGGCTTTGTTGATGCTCTTGTGCGGATCCCTATCTTTGCTCAAGAGGCCACTCGCCACTCCAAGGGCGTCTGGTCATCTCGGTTACGCTTATACCCAGAGGACTTTTTTGAAATCGGCTTCCCTGTTCCACCTCTTGGCGAGCAGAGAGCGATCGTCAAGCATATTGCCTGTAAGGCCGCGAGGCTGGACGCCTTACGCACGGCGACCGAGCGGACGATCGCTCTTCTCAAGGAGCGCCGCGCGGCGCTCATCGCCGACGCCGTGGCCGGACGCCTGCCGATCGCGGAGCCAGCGTGAGGATCAAGCGGCTGCAGCTGGTCCACGTCCGCGCGTTCGAGCATATGGAGCTCGACTTCACGCCGGGCTTGAACCTGCTTGTAGGTATCAACGGCGCCGGCAAGAGCACGATCCTCGAGGCGCTAGCGATTTGTCTGTCGAGGATCCTGCCCGGGATCTCCGCCTCGCAGAGCCCGCCGCGCGCATTTGGCATAGAGGACATCCAGGGAGCGGCGCCGTACCTGGACGCGGAGCTGGTGATCGACGTGGGCGGTAAGGAGTTCCGCTACCTCCGGCACCAGCAGCGCGAGCCTTTTGTGAGCGGCACGCCCGGCGCGGTGGCGCCGCGGGATCGGCTGCGGCTCGAGAGGCGGCGCGACCGGCCGGGCCGGCTGCGCGAGAGACTGCGCGAGCTTCAGGCGACTCCGGCGGCACCTGATCTTGACACCTATACTCCGGAGCTCGGGACCCTGCGGGCGACAGTCAGGTCGGCAAAAGACAGGCCGCTCGGCATCTACTTTTCCACTACGCGATCCGTGATCCCGGGGAAGGTCGCTTCGTCCAAGCGGGCGGTGGGCGGAGAGGCGGCCGCATTTGCCGATGCCCTCGCCAGCCGCGAAATGCAACTCGGAGAGCTCGCCGCATGGATGGGCGCCCAGGAGCTCCTCCGCGCCGAGGACCCGCGCGCGGCGAAACACCTCGTGGCGTTGCGGCGGGCCGCGAGTGGGTTCCTGCCGCAGTGCCAGAACCTGCGCGCGGAGGCCGACCCCAGGCCGCGGTTGCTGGTGGACAAGAACGGTTTGGCCCTCGATGCACGGCAGCTCTCAGATGGCGAGCGGAGTTTGCTGGCGCTGGCTCTAGACCTGGCGCGGCGCCTGTCACAAGCCAATCCCAATGCGGCGGACCCGGTCAAGCAGGGGCGGGCCGTAGTGCTCATCGACGAGCTCGATCTCCACCTACATCCGCGGTGGCAGCGAACGGTCGTGGAGCGGCTGACCGAGGTGTTCCCGCGCTGCCAGTTCATCGCTACCACGCACTCGCCGCAGATCATCGCTGGCGTCGAACCCGAGCAGGTCGTCCTGCTCACAGCGAGCGGCCCCATGCGGCCCGACCGGAGCCTGGGGATGGACTCGAACTGGATCCTGCGGAACATCATGGAGGCGGACGAGCGTCCGGCCGAGGCGGCGGAGGCTCTGCGGGCGGTCGAAGCCGCGATCCAACGGAGCGCCTTCAAGCAGGCGCGCGCGAGAATGGCCGCCGCCAGAAAGAATGGGCTCGAGCTCTCCGAGTGGCCGATACTGGAAGCACGAATGAAGCGCCTGGAGCTGCTAGCGAGATGAAGTACATCGAGAAGGCCGCAAGCCCACGGATCTACTCGCGGTGGTGCCAGGCCGTTGCCGGTACCGGCAAGGCAAACTGGGGCGAGCTGCCAGCAGCCGAGAAGCGAGCGGTCCTCGCGGCCCTGCTCAAGGAGCAAGGTCGGCTCTGCGCCTACACCATGCGTCGCATTGAGAGCAGCTCGGCGCACGTCGAGCACATCAAGCCGCAGCACCAATGCAGGGCCGAGCGTGCGGAAGCGGATCTTGACTACGGCAACCTCGTCGCCTGCTACCCGCGCGACGGGATGCGGGCAGCGTACCGCTTCGGGGCGCAGCACAAGGGGGAGTGGTGGGAGGAAGGGAGAGCCGACTTCGTGTCGCCGCTGCGGCCAGAATGCGAGGCACGCCTTCATTTCGGCCTCGATGGGCAGGTCGCGGCGGTCGATGGCGGCAGATCGGCGGAGACGACGATTCAGGTGCTGGCGCTCAACCATAGGACTCTGGTCGAGGACCGCAAGGGCGTCATCACGGAGTTCGTCTATGGGCCTGGGGGAGTCAAGCCGCTGTCCCGGGCCCAGGCAAGCCGTGTGCGCGAGGAGATCTGCAACCGCGTCGACGACGGCTCGTTCCAGGAGTACTGTGTAGCGATCCGGGGTGCGCTCGAGGACTACCAGGCAGGTCTCGAAAAGATGTCGCGCCGCCGGCGAGCGGCGCGAAGGCGCGGCTGAGATGGCGAGCGGGGACAGGCATTCCGAGGCGGCTTTCGAGACGATCATCGAGGCTTATCTCCTCGCTAACGCCTATGTACCGGTGGATCGTGCTGGGTTCGACCGCGAGCGGGCCATCTTCCCCGAGACCACCCTGGCGTTCATCCGCGAGACGCAGCCGCGGGAGTATGCCCGGCTCGAGGCCTTGCTGGGCGAGAGGACCGGCGAGCAGATCCTCGACGATCTCTGCAAGTGGATGGACGCGAGCGGCTCGCTGGCAACGCTGCGTCACGGCTTCAAATGCTACGGGCGGACCCTGCGCGCGGCGTTCTTCAAGGCGGCCCATGGGCTCAACGCCGAGCTGACGGCGCGCTACGCGGCGAACCGCCTGGGCCTTACCCGCCAGCTGCACTACTCGCCTCGTGACGAGAGGTCGCTCGACGTCATTTTGTCTCTCAACGGCTTGCCGGTCGCGACGCTGGAACTCAAGAACCCGCTGACTGGCCAAACAGTGGAGGAGGCGCGCCGGCAGTACCAGCGCGACCGCGATCCGCGGGAGACCCTCTTCGCGTTCAAGCGCCGCACGCTGGTGCACTTCGCGGTAGACACGGAGTCCGTCGTGATGACCACGCGCCTGGCGGGCGCGGCCACCCACTTCCTTCCATTCAACCAAGGGTGCGACGGCGGCGCCGGCAACCCACCCGACCCGCTTGGGCGCACATACCGTACGGCGTTTCTGTGGGAGGAGGTCCTGCAGCGGGACAGCTTCCTCGACCTGCTCGCCCGATTTCTCCATCTGCAGAGCGAGGAGATGCGCGACGACCAGGGCCGCACGGTTAGGGCCGAAGCGATGATCTTCCCTCGCTATCACCAGCTGCAAGCGGTGCGTATGCTGGTCGATGCCGCCTGCCGCGAGGGGGCCGGGCACAACTACCTCGTGGAGCACTCGGCCGGCAGCGGCAAGAGCAACACCATTGGCTGGCTGACCCACAGGCTGGCGTCACTCCATGACGCCGGCGACAAGCGGGTCTTTGACAGCGTCATCGTGGTCTCCGACCGAGTGATCCTCGACCAGCAGCTGCAGGACACGATCTATCAGTTCGAGCACAAGGGCGGGGTGGTGCAGAGGATCGACGAGAGCTCCCGACAACTGGCGGAGGCGCTGGCCCATGCCGTGCCGGTGATCGTCACGACGCTGCAGAAGTTCCCCTTCGTCACGCGGCAGTTGCTCAAGCTGGCGGCAGAGCGCGGCATCGAGAAAGGGGGAGTCCTGCCGACGCGGCGCTGGGCGGTAATCCTCGACGAGGCGCACAGCTCCCAGGGAGGCGAGACCGCAACCGAGCTGAAGGGCGTCCTGGGCGGTGAGCAGCTGCGGCAGGAAGCACGCCAGCTGGCGGCCGACGAAGGGCTCGCGGATGAGGAGGAGCTGTTCCGTAGCATGGCCAAGCGTGGTCGCCAGGCCAACGTGAGCTTCTTCGCCTTCACCGCGACGCCCAAGCACAAGACGCTGGCCGTCTTCGGCAAGGATGGCGAGCCGACACACCGCTACACAATGCGGCAGGCCATCGAGGAGGGGTTCATCCTCGACGTGCTCCGCTGCTACACGACGTACGCGAGCTACTTCAAGCTGCTCAAGGCGTCTGCGGATGACCCGGAGGTGGAACGGAAGGCGGCGGCGGTGGCGCTGGCGCGGTTCATGAAGCTCCACCCGCACAACATCGCGCAGAAAACGGAGGTGATGGTCGAGCACTTCAACACCTTCACCCGGCATCGGATCGGCGGCCGCGCTAAGGCAATGGTCGTGACCGGCTCTCGTCTTGAGGCGGTGCGCTACAAGCTCAGCTTCGAGCGCTACATTCAGCAGCAGGGTTATCCGATCAAGGTCCTGGTGGCGTTCTCCGGCACCGTGGAGGACGACCAGGATGGCGCGACCTACACGGAGGTCGAGATGAACCGCGGCATCCGCGAAAAGGAGTTGCCGGAGAAGTTCGCCGGTCCGGAGTACCAGGTGCTCCTGGTTGCGGAGAAGTACCAGACGGGATTCGACCAACCGCTGCTGCACACCATGTACGTGGATCGAAGGCTGGCCGGCATTCAGGCGGTGCAGACGCTCTCGCGGCTCAACCGCACGCACCCGTTGAAGGAGGATACCTTCGTGCTCGACTTCGTGAACGACCGCGAGGAGATCCGCGAGGCGTTCCAGGCCTACTACGAAGGGGTCGAGATAGGCGAGGAGGTGGACGCCGGCCGCATGTATCAGCTCAAGGGCAAGCTCGATGCATCGGGAATCTACCTTGGCGAGGAGGTGAGCCGGTTCTGTGCGGTGTACTTCAAGCCGCAGCTGAAGCAAAGCCTCATGGACCATCGCGCGATGAACGCCGCCCTCGACCCGGCGGTGAGCCGCTTTGCGGTGCTCCTGACCAAGGACCGCGAGACCGCGGAGTCCTGGCGTGGCAACCTGCGGGGGTTTCGCAACCTGTACGCGTTCCTGAGCCAGGTCATTCCCTACCAGGACTCCGATCTGGAGCGCGCCTACGTCTTTCTGCGACACCTGTCGGCGAAGTTGCCTCGCCGCGAGGGCGGCGGAGCGTATCAGTTCGACGACGAGGTGCGTCTCGAGTACTACCGCCTGCAGAAGATCGAAGAGGGATCGATCGACCTGCGCAGCGGTGAGGGGCGGCCTCTCGACGGCCCGACCGAGGTCGGCAGCGGGCTGACACGGCTGCAGCCGGTGCGCCTGTCTCAGCTCATCGACCTGCTCAACGAGCGTTTTGGCACCGAGTTCAAGCAGGCCGATCAACTGTTCTTCGACCAGATCGTCGAGGCGGCGATGACCGACGAGGGCCTGCGGCAGGCGGCGGCGGTGAACCCGGGCGACAAGTTCGAGCTGGTCTTTGGGCACCTCCTCAAGACGCTGTTCGTTGAGCGCATAGACCAGAACGAGGAGATCTTCGTGCGCTTCATGAACGAGCCGGAGTTTCAGCGGCAGGTGACGGAGTGGCTGGGGGCTGAGGCCTACAAGCGCTTGCGCGGCGGCAGCGCTGTTTCAGGCGTCCCGTACGCTGACGTCGCGCCGACGGCCGATGACGGTGAGAGCTCCTTGAGCTCGGGTTAGCGCGGGCCGCCGCCGCGCCTGTGCCGCAAGCGCCCGTCGTCGGGTGGGCGCGGGTGGACCCGTCTGATCCGCTCCATCTACGCTATGCTGTTAGCGCGTCCCACGAGGCGTCGGTAACGACTTATCAGGGCCAGCTCTCTACCGCCGCGTGCTCCCCAGGGATGGTTCACATAGCTTGGTCGGCTCGACTGTGACCGGAGAAACGGCAATGTTGGTAGAGCCGCTGCTTGAGCGGATCGAGATCGACCCCGAGGTCATGCTGGGCAAACCAGTCATCCGCGGCACCCGGATCACTGTCGAGATCATCCTCGAGAAGATCGCCGCTGGTTGCCATATCGAGGAAGTTCTGGCTGAGTATCCGTGTCTGCCCCGGGGTGACGTACTAGCCGCTGTGGCTTACGCACGGCAGACCATCGGCACTGACGAGTTCATGCCACGCGTCCGCGGCCGTGGATGAAGTTCCTCGTTGAAATCGTCTTGATCCGAATGCCGCGATGCGGGTCGGCGGACCTCGGCGAGAGGCTGGGCCATGCCCTTTAGCCGTGCGCTGGTGCCTGCGGCGCCACCCGGTCCCGACGCCTTGACCGCGGCAATGGTGGGGATTGGGATGGGGTTCGCCGCGACGCCTGCACGGGAGGCCAACATCGAGGACACGTTGCTCTTTGCTTCGCTCGCGGCGATAGAGCATCACGATCTGCGCGTCCTGGCGATTCTCGTTGCCTGGTTCGGCGTGCACGCGCCGCGGGTCAACGCCGATCGGCTGACGAGGATCGTGGCGGCGCAAGCCGCGCCGTGGGTGCGGGCACTCTGGTCGGCCCTGGCCCGCTGGCAGGGGAGGGACCACCGCTTCGCGCGCCTTGCAAATGTTTACGCCGATCAGCGTCTTGATCTGCTCGCCGCGGGAATGGACTTCCAGGTCAGGCGGCACGGCGAGGATCCGCGCTTTGCGGGGAGCGCCCTGCGCGTACCGGCCAATGTCCTGCGCGATCGCGCAGGAGATGTCGAGCTGCCGGCCGAGCTGGCCCGCCACCACCACGCCTATCGCTATCGCGTGATGATCGGCTCCACCTACCGCGCGGACATGTGGGCCGCGCTCGAGGATGATCCCGCTCTCTCAACCGCCGCCTTGGCGCGCAAGACCTATGGCTCGTTCGCGACCGCCTGGCACGTGCGGCGCGACTTCGCGGTGCTCGCTGGCATCCCGGCGGGCGACTGCATCTCGACATCTGGCGAAAGGCCAGGGGGCCCTATTCGGGGCCGATGACGCCGCAGGGAACGACAGCGTTGGTGCCGCTGTACGAGCCCGTCCAGTTGGAGCCGCCGCCGCCCCGAGTTCCACCGGTCACGTACTGTTTGAAACCCTCAGGGGTCCCGGCGTGATCAGAATTGGCGTAGGGGTTCGACTGGTCGCCGTCCACGGGCTTGACGCCGAGCGTAGCGTCGTCGGTCGAGAACTGCGCGTAAGCGGCTGCGGCCCATTGCCACTCCACGGTCAGCCCTTGCGTGCTCGAGATGAAGGTTCCCGACCAGGTGACGGGATTGATGCCGCCAGGAAGACCGCCCGCCGGAACCTGGAAGGACAGACCGTCGAGGAAGACGTTCTTCGAGAAGCTCGATGGCACGACGGTGGTCCAGGTCACGCCATCGAAGGTGGTCGACGCTTCGGTTGCGGTTGACGAGAAGGTGAGCGAGCTATCGGGCACGTTCAGCTGGTAGGTCGTGTCACCGGCAGTGAAGCTGATCGTCGAGCTGGTGAAGTCGAGGGTGGTCGTGGAGCTGACGTCGATGCCCTTGACTTTGAGGACCGCGTTGAACCAGACGAAGTTCCCGGCGGCGACGGGAGTGCCGTTGAAGTTGGAGCCGTTCGCCGAGGTGCACGAAGAAGCCGCGCCGGCCGCCGAAGAGGCGAGCGGCAGGAGCGCCGCCACGCACAAGGCAGGCAACAAGCGGTGTCCAGGGAGCCGGCAAGGCCTGGCAAGAGAGATGGAACGTACGCACAGCGATCGCATCGCTACCTCCTATCCCGAGTTGGCGGGGCGCTCATGATTGTCTTTCCGTTGCGTCGGGCATGTCAAGTCCGGAGGTAGGGCGAAGCGTCGGCGCCCGAGGCGGCGACTGGCCCATGCCCCAATTGTCATGAGTTCATGTAGCGATATGCAAACCCTGGAACCTTGGCATGAGCCGGACCGCCGCCGTCGAGCTGCGACCGCGCCTTACTGCCGACAGCCTCTGTCAGTGTCTCAGGCGTATGGTGCGGCCCAGCCTCACCTTTCTCGTCGCCGCGGCGCTCGGCGCCGCCGGCACGTTGTGGGCTGCGGTCGGGCTGCCTTCGCGCCCAGGCTGGCGGATGCCCGCTGACCAGAGGGCGCGGTGCCGCTGCCGGCCCCACTTGATTTCTGGTAGATGAAGCAAGGCCGGGCCGCTCGAGGGTGTGGTCCGGGTAGTTCCCCGGGAAAATGGCCCTTACCGTTGCGGTGTCCGAGCGGTGCCGCCAGAGCGGGAAGCCGGAAACAACATAGCTCGATGGCAATTGGTTCATAAGATTGACCTTGGCTGGCAGCGGGAGATAGGCTGATTCAACGAGTCATGCGATGAGCGACCCCACCGTCCAGCCGCCCGCTGTCTATCAACCGCCGCCGCCCCCCGCGGCCTCGCCAACGGGCGTCAGCCCAAATCGGGGGCTGATGATCGCCCTCTCGTACCTCTGGCTGCTCTCGCTGATCCCACTGCTGGCCGAGAAGGACGATCGTGAGGTTCAATGGCACGCCAAGCACGGCCTCGTTCTGACCATGGCCGAGTTTATTCTGTGGATGGTCATCTTCGTCATCGGATTCGTGCTCACGCACGTCGTGCAATCCCTGTTCAGGCCCACCTTTTTCGGCGGCCCCAGCCCGCAAGCCCGCTACTTCGGCTGCGCGTTGTCGATGCTGGACCTCGCGATCTTTGTCGGCATCCTAGTGCTTCACGGGGTCTGCATCATCAAGGGAACGAAGGGACAGCGGGTCAACATCCCTGTCATTAGTCGCTTATTTAACTCGTGACCATCGCTGTGCCGGCGCTGGCGTGCTGGCGTAGGCCCCCTTCGCTTCGGCTCGGCAGGCGCCGAATCCGGCGCGGCCGTGGTGCCGTTTCGCACTGATCGTATTTACGCGCTAGGAACTGTCGTGACGGCACCTGGCGGTCAGTGGATGGGCGCGGAATAGACACCGCGATGGCCGCTGACTAGAGTGCGCGGTACATGGGGTTGGGATCGGAGCGCGTGGCCAAGGCGCGCACCTTCCTATAGTCGAGGCGGGCGGTCAACAGGGGCTCGCGGCCGCTGAGGCGGGCGGCACCGTACGAGGGCGTCCCTTTGCACGGCACTCCCCGCACCTCTCTATTTGGAAGGAGGCAACATGCAGAAACAGGACAGACAAGTACACGCAATGCGTTTGCGGCGCGAGACGCTCCAGCGGCTCGAGCAGGGCCCGGTTTCGCCGCAGAACCTGGCGGCGGTACGGGGAGGCGCTTACACCTATCCGCCGGTCTGCGATACCTCGCGGACGGCCTGCTGAGGCCCCGGCCGAGCTCGTTCTCAGCTGACGCACTTGCCGGCGGCGTTCGACCAGGTTTCTCCGCAGGGAGTGGAGGTGGTGAACTGCCAGCCGCAAAGGGCATCGCACTCCCCGCCGGGTGGGCGATCGCGGTAGCTCCGCTCCTCCCAGCCCTTCTGGTAGGCTCAGGCGTCCGGCGAGGTGCAGGTGTTCGTCGGGCAGGTTTCCACGCAGGAGCAGGTGCCGTGCGGGCAGGTCTGACCGGAGCCGGCGGCCACCAGGCTCGACTCTCCCAGCGACAGCAGGCGCATGGTCTCGCGATGCAGCGTGAGGCGGCCTTCCTTCTTCTTCATGGCTTTGTCTCCTCTGAGGGTTGGCAGGCCGGATCATGCCATGGGCGGTCCGGGTGCCGGCGCTCGGCGCAGCCGCAGTTGCCGAGGCGCTCGCGGGCGCTCGGCTTGACACTTTCATGCGCAGTTTAGTAATATGCGGCTGTTAGCAGTTTCTCATAGGGAGACTTGGCCATGCGCCGATCGTTGCCGGTCTTGCTCCTCGCGGCACTCTCCATATCCTGCACTGTCCATGGCCCCAAGCCCGTCGCCGAGGCGGGGCCGCCCTCCCAGGGAGCGCCGCAGCTCACCCGTGCCACCCGGATGCACAGCGAGCCGGCCGCCATCCGGGCGGCCGTCGCCGAAGATCCCGCCGCCGCCGCCTGGCAGCTCTTCATCGAGCTCAACGAGCCGGTGGCCAGTCCCGGCACCAAGGTCTGGGAGACCGAGTTCCGGCAGACCAGCTCGGTCTACCTGCCCGATGGCGGGGTTCCCGCGCCGTGGGGAGAGGCCGCCCCTCCTCCGGGCCTGCCGCCGATTCCCCAGCCCCCACCAGGCTGCGAGGACGTACCCGCCGGAGTGCGCCACAACCTCGACACCACGATCCAGGTCGACGGCCGCGATCTCCTTGACAAGTGGAATCAGCCCGTCCGCTACCAGCTGCTGATGAACCGACCGGCCTTCGACTACATCCTGGCCCGGCAGTTCTACAACGTGAACGGCCAGGAGGCGGCGGCTCAGCAGGGCCAGAAGGCCGACTTCCCCGCCACGTCCTATGAGCTCAAGACTTCCTGGCTCTGGCTCGGGACCGACGCCAGCAAGTGCGCCGAGGTCAGAGGGAAGTACTACGTCGTCAACGCCTATTACCAGCAATTCGACCGCGATGGCCAGCCCGCCGGCTGGGCGGTGGGCTATGCCGCCCTGGCCGGCATGCACATCAGCAACAAGAGCATGCCGAACTGGGTCTGGATCACTTTCGAGAACGTCTTCGACAGCCAGTTCACCGCCGCCCACCTGGAGTTGCCCCTCACGCCGGAGACCCAGGCCGCGAACGCGTCCCACCAAAGCGCTTTGGGCAGCCAGGGCTCGGTGTTCGCCCACTATCAACTGGACGGCGTGCAGACCGACTTCACCGTGCCGGCTACGGGACAACCGACGCTGCTCGCCAACTCGACCATCGAATCCGCCTTTCAGACGCAATCGTCCTGCATCACCTGCCACCACCTGGCGTCGATCAAACCGAACGGCACGTATTTCAACCTGGCCTACACGCAGAACGGCAACCTCAATTACTACGTCGGGATCCCGCCGAGCCTCGACGGCTACACTTTCCTGGACTATGTCTGGTCGATGAAGCGCGCCCACCGGCAAAGGACCGCCACCGTAGGCCCGCAGCGGATCGAGAGCAAGGAGGTTACCCGATGAGCGTCCTGTCGTTCCCCCGCATCTACTTCCAGGGCTACCTGGAGTGGGATGTCTGCACTTCGAACAACAACGACTACCTCCCGGTGTACGACGCCGCCACCGCCGCTCTCGACTGGGCCTTCCTCGGCAACTTGCAGCCGCCGATCACGCCGGAGAACTTTCGGGACTCGTTCCGCCCCTGGGCGATCGAGCCCTACCGCGATTCCTGTCCGCAGAGCACCGAAGGCCCCTCGGACTCCTGCGGCAGCGACCCGGTCTCCCATCTGCCCAGCCGTTGGAACTTTTACGGCGGCCAGGGTTGCGGCTTCATCCAGCACGCGGCCAACAACGCCCGTTCGCTGACCCGCGGCGGCGACCTCGCCTACGGCCAGCCCGCGTCGCCGTCCGATCCCATCCTGAACCAGCCGGTGCAGATCATCGGCAATACGATTGGCGGCCGGACGTCGCCGGCCCGCCTGATCGACATCAACCCGGCCTCGCCTTTCTGCAGCCAGATCTATCTCTCGTCGTTCAAGGCCGGGGACGCCCAGACCTATCTCGGCGGGGCCGTCTCGCAGCGGATGTACTCGCGCTCCTTCTTCGTGCCGCGCAACATCAGCTCGGACCTGATGATCGCAGGGCCGATCGGCGCCATCTTCCAGACCACGATCCCGACGGCGTCGCTGGAGACGGCTGGGAGCTCGCCGCTGGTGGCCGCGCTCCGCCAGGCCGCGCAGGCGACGGGCGCCGCGGGCGTGATGCTGCGCTTCGCCACCTACAACACGGTCTACTATCAGAACGGGATCTTCAACGATATCGCCGAACGGCCACGCAACTGCTCCGAGCTGACCGCGCTGTACAAACAGGGCAAGGTGTTCATCAACCCCGCCTACAGCCGGGTGGTCGGCGTGCTCGGGGTGTGGAATCGAGGAGAGCTGGCGACGGCGCCGGGCGGCCACATGCTGGTGCCCAACATGCCACTCGCGCCCGCCTCGACGGCCAGCGCGGCCAGCGTCCGCGCGGCGGTGCCGATCGGCGTCATCGGCCATACCGCCCTTGAATTCGCGCCGGGGGCCGATCTTGCGGCCACCACGAGCACGCTGCCGCCGCTGGCGCCGGGAGTGATCCACGCCGAGATCAACGCCGGCGCCGGAATCGTGGCGCTCGACCTGCAGAACGCCATTCCCGAGTACACCCTGGACGCCGACCTGCAATCCGCAAGATACGACTACGGCCCGATCGACGTGGTCGTGCGCATGCCGGGCGACACCTTCAACCTCATCGGCACGTTCGGCTACGCCCAATATGACAAGACCGCCTACAGCGCGAAGGGCGGCCTGGTGGACGTCCCCTTCGGCCCCGGAGTGACGGCGGACCTGATCAACCAGTGGCTGGGAGCGGGCAACGGCTCCCTTGCCCTCCGGGCCCAAGGGCAGATCCTGTCCCAGGAAACGCCGCTCACCGTGGAGACCGACGACCGCGGAGTCTACGTCGATCAGGCAGAGACGCAGAGGATCTCGCTCCAGGTCCGTTACAAGAACGCCCCGCCGCCGCCGGGCACCATCGTGTACATCTGTCAGTATTTCCCGTGGCTGCTCAAATTGGGCAGCGGCAGTTGGTCGCTCTTCGGCTCGACGCCGACCTCCGAGGACCCGGCGGCCGTCTGCAACGTGCTGGCCCGCACGCCCTTCCTCAACGTTCCGCCGCCGCCGTTCTTCGTTGCGGTTGACGCCAACGGTAACGCCGGCTTCAACGCCCCCTCACAGGCCCCTGGCTTTCCGATCCTCATGTATTACCCTGCCCTTGCAGGGCAGTCGCTTCGATCCCAGACCCCGGTGACCTTCGGCTTCGCCCAGCCCCCGAATTTCTCGATCGGCACCGCCTATTACTCGGTGGCCCGGGTGCTGCCGTTCGACGACGGCCTGATGCAGAGGTTCGTCGACTGTTGGAACGCCACCGGCAGCTACGCCGGCACACAACCCTACAACCGCCTCCAGGTCTGGCAGTTCGTCTACGGGAACATCCTCTACGTCTACGACATGATCTTCCCGGTGATGGACCTGTTCATGCCGCTGGGCGACTTGGTTCGGGTCGAGGGGGCGATCGATCAGTTGATGCTGATGATCACCGAGGACATGGAAGTCGCCAGCACGCTCTACATGCCGGTGACCCGCGACCTGTCCGCCGGCAAGCGCAGGGTCCTCGAAACCTGGGGAGACCTGGTGGTGCGCAAGTACCCGCAGGTGCCCCTGCCGTAGCGGAGCCGAGGTGACGCGCGCCCTCTGCGCCGCCGTGCTCGGCCTGCACCTCGCGATGGCCATCTGCGCCCAGGAGCCGCCCGCGCCACCGGCGACCGCTCCGGCGCCTTCGCCGACGCCGGCGAAGGCCGGCGGCGCCGGTGGTGCGGTGCCGGCCTTCTACGAGACGGCGACCGTCGTGGCCCGGCCGCTCTCCTCGGCGACCGCGTCGGTCACCGTCCTCGAGCGGCAGGAGGTGGAGCGCTCGGCGGCGCGCACGGTCGGCGACCTGATGCGCTTCATCCCCGGCGTCGACATCCTGACCAATGGCGCCCGCGGCGGCCTCACCCTCGCCGAGATCCGCGGCGGCGACGAGAAGTCGATGGTGCTCGTCGACGGCGTGCCGGTCACCGACCCCACCAACGAGGAGGGCGACGTCTTCAACCTGGAGGGGGTGCCGGCCGACGAGGTCGAGCGCATCGAGGTGGTGCGCGGCCCCCTCTCGTCCTTCTTCGGCTCGACCGGCCTCTCCGGTGTCGTCAACGTCATCACCCGCCAGGGGCGGCGCGGCCCGACCACCGGCCAGCTCGCGGCCGACGGCGGCAACGCCTCGCTGCGCCAGGCCAACGGCTCGGTATCGGGCGACCTCGGCCCCGGCGCCTACCTCCTGGGCGGCGGCTGGGAGGAGGAGAGCCACCGCGTCGCCCTCGACGCCTTTCGCCAGCTCAACCTCTACGGCAACACCAGCCAGCCGGTGGCCGACCAGGCCCAGGTGCGCCTCATCAGCCGCTACTCCAAGTGGCACGCCGACGACTACACCGACGCCTCGGGAGGGCCGCTCTACGGCGACGGCGAGCTGCGCCGCTCCGGCCACGGCGAGCAGAGCATGCTCGCCGAGCTGGACCTCGACGGCGGCGACCACCCGAGCCGCTGGAGCGCCTCGTTCTACCGTCACGACCTGGACCGCACGAGCCCGGCCGTCCTCGACCAGGTGCCGGCCTCGACCGAGGACACCGCCTTCACCCAGCTGCGCGCCGGCGGCGGCGGCACCCTCTACGCCGGCGAGAACCTCCAGTGGAGCGGCGGCCTCGACCTCGGCGAGGAGAAGGGCGACAACCGGAGCCTCCTCCTCGCCGTCCCCTTCGAGGGCAACGTCGACGGCGACTACCGCATCACCCGCAACCTCTTCGGCGCCTTCACCGAGGCCCTCCTCCAGGAGAGCGCGGTGACCGTCGAGGTCGGCGGCCGCCTGGACCGCGTGACCGGTCCGGGCACCGGCGGCGACCGCATCGAGCTCGACCCCCGCCTCGGCCTCACCTGGCAGCTCGGCGGCGGCGACACCCGCCTGCACGCCTCCGGCGGCCGCGCCTTCAAGCTGCCGAGCTTCTTCGCCCTCGCCAGCCCCCGCGCGCTCGGCGGCAACCCCAGCCTCCGCCCCGAGATCGGCACCGGCGGCGACGCCGGCATCGCCCACCGCTTTGCCGCCGCCCACCTGGACGTCGACGCCACCCTCTTCTATGACCACTTCCGCGACCTCATCGACTTCGACTTCCAGCAGTTCCTGCACGTCAACCGCTCCGCCGTCGAAGCCCGCGGCGCCGAGCTGACCCTTGCCTGGCGCCCCGCCGCCCGCCTGAGCGCCGCCCTCGACGCCACCTGCCAGGAGGTCACCGACCTCACCCCCGGCGACGGCCCCCTGCTCCACCGCCCCCGCTGGATCGGCGGCGCCCACATCGATTTCGACGCCACCCCCCGCCTCCGCCTCCGCCTCGACACCCAGGGCGTCTCGCGCTACCTCGATACCGAGATCCCCGTCCCCGACCGCGACTCGGTCGCGAGCCATCAGCTGGTCGGCGCCGGCGCCACCTTCCAGCTGACTCCCGCCTGGCACCTCCGCGCCCGCCTGGACAATCTCACCGACCGCCGCTACCAGGTCCTCGTCGGCTTCCCCGGCGCCGGCACCGCCTTCCGCCTGGGCTTCCAGTACACCCCCTAGCGCTGCGACGGGCTGGCCGTGCGCCCAGCTCAGGGCTGCGCGCACCGATGCTTGCATTTTGCAGTCTGCGGCGTCACAACGCAGTCATGAGTGTTCAGATCACGATCCGTGACGTGCCGGACGCGGTGAGGGATGAGCTTGCGGCGCGAGCAGCCGTCCAAGGCAAGTCGATGCACGGGTCCATTTTCGCTCGTTCGCGACCGCCTGGTATGTGCGGCGCGACTTTGCGGTGCTCGCTGGCATCCCGGCGGGCGACTACATCTTGACATCAATCTTGGCCAACATCATGATGTCAACATGCGGACGACTCTCACTTTGGACGCCGATGTCGCCGACCAGCTTCAGCGCGTCGTGCGGCGGAGCGGCAAGAGCCTCAAGGGCGTGGTGAACGAAGCCCTGAGAACCGGTCTGGGAATTGCCGAGAAACCCGTTCAGCCCTCACGGTTCAGGATTCGCGCCTTCGTCGATGGTCTTCAGCCAGGTATCGATCCCGAGAAAATGAACCAACTGGCGGACGAGATCGAAGCTGAAGAGTTGGCGCGGAAGCACGCCGGATGATCCTGCCAGACTTGAACGTCATCGTCCACGCCTACAATCGCGGCTCGGCTTCTCACCCTCAAGCGAAGGGATGGTGGGAAAAGACGCTGGGCAACTCACGACCAGTTGGGCTTTGCTGGGCAGTGATGCTGGGGTTCATCCGACTTGCAACGCAACGGCGCATCTTTCGCGAGCCGCTGCCGGTGGTGGCCGCTTGTGACGAGGTCCGCGCGTGGCTCGCTCAGCCCCAGGTGGTCATTCTCGAGCCGGGCCGACGCCATGCCTCCATCGTCTTCGATCTCCTGGAGCGGCTCGGCGCCGGCGGCAATCTGACCACGGATGCTCACCTGGCGGCCCTCGCGATCGAACACCAATGCGAGCTGTGCTCGACGGATGCAGACTTCACCAGGTTCCCGGGCCTGCAGTGGATGAACCCGTTGGCCAGGCCGCGCAGGTAGGCCGGCGCCTTGCCAACGACCCTCTATCTCGGCCTGTTCGGCGGCGGTTTGCAGAGCTTCAGCCTGCCCTGAGCTTGGCGGTGGCCCGCATCGCGAAGGCCCATCGGCGTCGATCCCTTGACCGCGTTCCGCTACGACGGACGAGGCTTACGCATGCCGGTCGAGCCTGCGGATACGCACAACGGTCGCTGGCAGGGATAGGATCTCTGGGTCTCCGGTGAGGACGGGCGCGTTCTCCAGCCGGCCGGTGGCGACAGCGAAAGAATCTGCGTAGGAAAGGGGGTGCCTCGATCTGATTCGAGCTGCTTCAAGAACCAAGGATTCGCGAACCGGTACGATGTCGATGGGCAGCGCCTTCACCTGGCCGAGGCGTTCCTCCGCCTGCTCTTCGCCGGTGAGTTGGAGTAGGCGGTAGAAGACCTCGCCGAGGTTGACCAGGTTGAGCAGCAGGCGGAGGTTGCCACTTTGAGCACGGCGAAGATAGCGGCGCATTGCGGTGGCGCCAGGCTCCTCCGCGCGCAGGAAGGCCAGGATCGCCCAGGCATCAACGACCGCGACTTTGCCGGCGCTCATCCGCTTCGATCTCGGCTCGGTGCTCGGCTTCGAGGGCCGCGACAGGGTCTCCCGGGAGATCCTGCAAGCAGCCAAAGAGGATGTCGATCGAGTCCTTGGCGGCGAGAGGAGTCAAGCGCACGGCGCCATCGCCAAGGATCTCGACCGCAAGCTGAGTCCCCGACACCCACCGGAGTTGCTCGCGGACGAGTTTAGGGATTACGACCTGACCCTTGCTGGTCACGCGGGTTGCGGCTTTCATGAGATCCATCTTACCAGTGATGTAAGACGGCAACCAGGCGATCGTCGACCGGTGGTCTCATCGGGGTGCGAGCAAGTGGATCTCCACAGCGATTAAGGAAGGGCAGATAATGGCGCCAGGGCGTGGTCTCGACTGTCCGCGCGTTGCTGCCGTCGCGCACGCCCAGCCACCATCGGCCACGCCTGGCCGGAGCGAAGGAGCCTGTATGAAGAAGAGCGCAAGGAAGCTGAGCTTGAACCGCGAGACCCTGGCCGCGCTGGCGCCGGAGCGGCTGGATGCCGTCGGCGGCGGCACGCTGATGACGCACTCGTGCGCCGGGAGCTGCATCTTCCACACCTGCGCCACCTGCGGTCAGGTCACCTGCGTGGTCTGCTAGGCAGGACGGTTCCTCCGGCGTAAGGTTCAGCGGGCGCCCTCGCCTGCCAGCCGAACACGCATCGGTTGGCAGGGAGCGGACCCCGGACCACTCACGATCCGGCGAAGACCTGGTTGCACAAGGCGCCCAGCTTGCGGCTGCTCGCCGCGGCGTGCGGGTCGCCCAGAGACCTCCGGAGACCCGGGGCGCTGGCGACGCAGAGCAGGTCGTCCTTCTGCGCGTCCACCTCCCCGAGGTCCTCGACCCACACCGCCCTGTCGCCCACTCCCGCCAGCGGCGTGGCCTTGGTACCCATCTTGCCGTCGGCCCAGGTGTCGACCGTCGCCTTGCCCAAAGCGGGGCGCACGCTGACGGTGAGCGAATGGAAGTCGGCGGTCTTGAAGGTGCAAGACTGCGGGTCTCCCTGCAGGTCCTTGGTGACCACGATCGGCGCGCCCAGGATGGCGGCGGCGTCCCGCGCCGACACCAGCCGGCGATCGCAGGCGCTGGCCGCGGGGGCGGCGCCGGTCGCGGGGGCGGCGCCGGTCGCCGCGAGCGTGAACGCGGGGGACGCGGCGGCGGCACCGGCCGCGACGGTCGACGCGCCGCGCGAGCAGGCGCCGAGCGTGCACGGCGCGCAGGCGAGCAGGATGGCGAGCTTGGCTGACTTCGGCATGATCTTCTCCTCGGCGATCGACGGGCGCGGCGCCGCGCCGCCGCCTAGAGCTTCGCCATCAGGGCGAGCGCGAGGTCGGCCAGGCGCCCGTCCAAGGCCGCCACCCCCGGGTCGGGCGATACCGTGGCGCCGACGGTGACGTGCCAGGGTCCCTTGCGCGCCTCGAGCAGGCGGCCCCGCACCGTGAAGCCCATGCCCATGTTGACCGCGGCGACGTTGGTCGCAAACGCCCAGTCGCCGACGCCGCCGATCTCGTCGAGCCCCTCGATGACGCCGTTGAGGCCGTGCCGCTCGGGAGCCAGGGCGCCGCGCACGACCTCGCCGGTCTTGGCGTAGATCGCCTTCACCGCCGCTTCCGTCTGGTCGTCGCGGTTGGCGCTCACCGAGATGGTCATCTGGTCCATGATGCCGGCGCCCATGCCCGCCATGCCCGCCATCCCGGCACCGAGCCGCGGCGGCTTGGCTCCTCCCTGCGCCATGCCCTGCAGGAAGGCGTTCATCCCCCCCTTCGCGCCGGCATGCCTGGTGGTGCCCGCGAAGGCCTCCCGGCTCTGCGCCAGCTGCTTTTCCTTGACCGCCGGATCGAGGCCGTAGTCGCAGCCGCCGCCCTTGCCCTGGACGAGGGTCTTGCCCATCACCGCGCTGACCTCCGCCGCGGAGAGCAGCGAGCACACGTGCACCGCAGGGGCCGGGGCGGCGGGTGTGGCCGCACCGGCGGCGGCGGGCGCGGCGCTCGCGGCGGGCGCGGCGCCCGCCTCCGGCGCGGGCGGGGCCGGCTGCGGCCGCTGGCAACCCGCGGCTGCCAGGACGGCGGCTGCCAGGACCGCGGCCGACAGGACCAGGCATCGGGTCTCGGAATGCAGTTGCATGCGCTTCTCCTCCTGCGCACCGCCGGTTCCCGGAGGCCGCTCCGGGCGGCGTGCGACCTTGCCGACGATGACGCCCGAAGGCTAGACTTGTCCTGGACGGAGCTTCGCCGTTGCTTCTTTTTTCGTTCGCCGGCCGGCGAGGTGAGCGTTCTGACCGACCCGCCCCACCTGCCCCACCCGCCCCTCCCGAGCACCCCGCAACCTCGGCTCTACCGCTTCGGCAGCTTCACGCTCGACGCCCGCGAGCGCCGCCTGCTCCGGGAGGGCGTCGCCATCCCGCTCAAGCCGCGGGCCTTCGACACCCTGCTGTACCTGGTCGAACGCGCCGGGCACCTGGTCACCAAGGAGGAGCTGATCGCCAGCCTCTGGCCCGATGCGGTGGTCGAGGAGAGCAACCTCGCCAAGAACGTCTGGCTCATCCGCCGCGCGCTCGGCGGCGCCGACGGCGAGACCGCCGCCGGCAGCGCCGCCAGCAGCGACGGCGAGACCCGCTTCATCGAGACGGTGCCGCGCACCGGCTACCGCTTCGTCGCCCCCGTCGCAAGGCTCGATCCGGCCGCGAGCGGCGTGCCGCCTACCCGCTCGCCGCCGGCGGCGAGCCGATCGGCGCTGGCTGTCGGCGGCGCCGCGGTGGTGCTGGCGCTGCTGGCGCTCTGGGCGTTCACCGCCGGCGTGCGCTCCCGCCTGGGCGGCGACGGCACGGCGCCGGCGGTTTCCCCGCCGCCGCGCCTGGCGGCAGTCACACCGCCGCGCCCGGCGGTCGCCGTGCTGGGCTTCGAGAACCTGGCGCGGCGCGGCGATGCGGCGTGGATCGCCACGGCGCTGGCGGAGATGATGAGCGCCGATCTCGCCGCCGGCGAGCGGCTGCGGCTGGTTCCCGGCGTCGATGCCATGCGGCTGGCGAGCACGCTGCCGGCGGCGCCCGGCGCGCTGGGCCGCGACGCTCTCGCCGCGGCACGCTGGCAGCTCGCGGCGGACTACGTGGTCAAGGGCTCGTACCTGACCCTGGCGAGCCCCGACGGCGAGGTGCTGCGCCTCGACGTGGTCCTGCAGAGCACCACGACCGGCGAGACCGTCGCGACGGTTTCCGGAACCGGCGCCACCCGGCGGATGGTGTCGCTGATCGACGATGCGGCGGCACGGCTTCGCGCCAAGCTCGGGCTGGAGCCGCCGGCAACCGCCGCGTCCACCGCCGCGGCGGCCGCGGCGCTGCCTGCCCAGCCGGCGGCGACGCGGCTCTATGCCGAGGGCCTCGCGAAGCTGCGGCAATACGACGCGCTCGGCGCCCGGCCGCTGCTCGAACGCGCGATCGCGATCGAGGCGGGGTATCCGCTCGCCCACGTCGCGCTGAGCCAGGCGCTGTCGGCGCTGGGCTACGACCAGGGCGCCGTCGACGAGGCCAAGCGCGCGGTGGCGCTGGCGGGCCGGCTGACCCGGGCGCAGCAGCTCGAGATCGCCGCCGGCCTGGCGGAAGCGCAGAAGGACTGGACGGCCGCCGCCAACACCGAGCGCGCGCTGTTCGCCTTCTTCCCCGACGACCTCGAATACGGGCTGAACCTCGCCCGCACCCAGATCGCCGGCGGCAAGGCGGCGGAGGCGCTGACCGTGATCGCCGCGCTGCGCCGGCGCCCGGCGCCGGCGAGCCAGGACCCGCGCCTGGACCTGGCCGAGGCCGCCGCCAGCGGCGCGCTGTCGGATTGGCCGCGCCAGCTGGCGAGCGCCGAGCGCGCCGCCGCGGCGGCGCGGGCGCGCGGGCTGCGCCTGCTGCTGGGCGAGGCGCTGGCCGCCGCGGCTACGGCCGAGGGCAGCCTCGGCCAGCGCCAGGCCGCCGATGCCGCGCGGCGCGAGGCGGCGGACATCTTCCGCCAGCTGGGCAACACCAACGCCGAAGCCAGCGCGCTGCTCGGCATCGCCAACGGCCTGGGCGATCGCGGCGACTACGACGGCGCCATCGCCCTCTACCGGCAGGCGCTCGCCAGCTTCGAGCGCACCGGCAACCGCAAGGGCGCCGCGCACGCCTGGAGCGACATCGCCAACATGAGCTGGATGGCGGGCGACGTCGAGGCGAGCCTGAGCGGCGCCGAGAAGGAGCTGGCGCTGAGCCGCGAGATCGACGACCGCCGCGGCATCGTCTGGGGCCTCGGCGCGATCGGCAACGCCCTGGCGGATCAGGGGGAGATCGCCCGGGCGCTGCGCATGCAGGGCGAGGCGCTGGCGATCAGCCGCGAGATCGGGGACCGCGAATACGCCGCGTTCTCCCTGGGCTCGATCGCGGACACCCAGCTCACCGCGGGCGAGTGGAGCAGGCCTACCGCGGCTACGGCGAGGCGCTGGCGCTGTGCCGGGAGCTGCACGACGCCAGCGGTATCGCGCGGCACGAGGACGACCTGGCGACGGTGCTGCTCGCGGAGGGGCGCCTGGCGGCGGCGGAGCGCCTGTACGGCGCCGCGCTGGACGACCGCCGGCGGCTGGACGAGCAGGATGCCGCGGCGCAGACCCGCATGAACCTGGCGCAGCTGCGCAACGAGCAGCAGCGGCCCGCCGAGGGCCTGGCGCTGTCCCGCCAGTCGGCGCAGGCTTTCACCGCGATGCACCAGTCCGGCAACGTCGCGCTGGCGCTCGCCACCGGCGCGCTGGCCGAGATCCAGCTGCGGCAGGGCGCTGCCGCGGCGGCGGACTGCGAGCGGGCGCGGGCGGCCCTGGCGGGCAACCGGCAGAACCAGGCGAACCTCTTCGTGCTGCTCACCAAGGCCCGCGTCGAGGCCGCCAACGGGCATCCGGCGCCGGCGCGCGCGCTGGCCGCGGCGGCGCGGGCGCGGGCCGAGGGGACGCATGCTCTCGGGTCGGTCCTGGAGGCGCGGCTGATCCTGGGCGAGATCGAGCTGCGCGAGGATCCGGAGGCGGGCGCGAGACAGTTGCAGACGCTGGCGCGCGAGGCCAGGGCGAAAAGCTTCTTGCTGATCGCCGGCAAGGCGGCGGGCCTCGTCGCCGAGCGCTCCGGCCGGGGAGGGTGGCAATGACTCTGCACGCGATCTTCGAGATGCTGGGCACGGCGGCGCTGGTGCTCGGCATCGGCGGCGTGGCGGCGCTGGCTTGGATCCTGCCCCACCGCGGCTTCCACCACCTGCGCGAGCCAGTCGGCCGGGCGCTGCGCAGCCCGCGCCTCGGGGGGCTGCGGCGGCGGGCGCCCGCCCTGCTGGCGTTCGCCGAGCGGCACCTGCACGACGAGCGGACGTCGTGGGTGCGGCTGACGCTGGGAGCGCTCTGCGTCGGCGCCGGCGCGGTCTGGTTCGTCCACCTGATGCGCGGCGTGCTGGCGGACGGCAAGCTGGTGACCGCCGACCACTGCCTGCACAACGTCGTGGCGACGTTCGATTCGGCGGCGCTGGTGCGCTACTACTCGCTGGCCACCAATCTCGGCGGGCCGGCCTTCGTCGGGCCGCTGGTCGCCGGCCTGGCGGCGATCTTCTGGATCGCCGGCCGGCGGCGGGAGAGCCTGGGCCTGCTGCTGGCCCTGGGCGGCGCCCTGGCGCTCGCCGTCGTCTTCAAGCAGCTCATCCACCGCCCGCGCCCACCCGAGGCGCAGGCGCTGTTCCACGACTCGAGCTTTCCCTCCGGCCATACGCTGGTGGGGACCGCGGTGTACGGCTTCCTGGTCTACCTGATCCTGCGCGACGAGCCGCGGCGGGCCTGGCATTGGCTGCTGGCGCTGCCGCTGCTGTTGCTGATCGGCTCGATCCCGATGTCGCGCATCTACCTCGGCGTGCACTGGCCCTACGACACGGTGGCCAGCCTGGCGCTGGCGGCCGCCTGGCTGGCGATCCTCATCTCGCTGTTCAAATACCCGCCGCTGGTCCACCGGCTGCTGCCCCCGGGCCAGCCGGCGCGCTTCCTGGCGCGCGCCATCGCCGGCCTGGCGGCGGTGCTCGCCGCCTGGGCTGCCGTGCTCGCCGTGCGCGAGCCGCACTTCAAGGTCGCGCCGCCGCCGGCGAACGTGCGGCCGATCGCGGCGGCGGCCGTCGCCGCCGCCTACCCCGGCGCGCTGCCGCGGTGCTCGCAGGACGCGGTCGGCGGCGCCATGGAGCCGATCTCCTTCGTCTTCGTCGGCGACGCCGGAGCGATCCTGGCGGCGTTCGAGCGCGCCGGCTGGCAGCTGGCGCAGCCGCCGTCGGTGCACGGCCTGCTGCGCGAGCTGTGGTCGGTGGCGGCCAACCAGCCCGACCGGCGCGGCCCCGCCACCCCTGCCTTCTTCGACAGCCAACCGCAGGACCTGACGTTCGAAAAACCCGGCGACGCCTCGGGCTCCATCCGCCGCCGGCACCACACCCGGCTGTGGCGCACGACGCTGTGCACGGCTCCCGGCTGCACGCCGGTCTGGGTGGCGACGGCCAGCTACGACGAGGGCATCAAAATGGTGGCCGAACCCTACCTGCTGACCCACCGCATCGATCCGCACGTCGACGTCGAGCGCGATCTCATCGCCCGCGACCTGCGGCAGGCAGGAGCGCGCCAGCTCAACCTGGTCGCCGTCACCGCCGCCAGCCGCGGCCACAACGCCGGCGGCGACGCCTTCGTGACCGACGGCCGCGCCTACGTGTTCGCCGTCTCTTGAGCTTTGTCTATTGACTGTATACAATAGACAAAGAGGCATGCTGCGGATCGACCTGGGTGCCGCCACCCCCGCGTACGAGCAGATCGCCAACGGGCTGCGCGCCTTGCTGGTGGCGGCGGCGATGGCGCCGGGCGAGCAGCTCCCGACCGTGCGCCAGCTCGCGCTCGACCTGGGCGTGCACCACAACACGGTGGCCGAGGCCTACCGCCAGCTCGCGGCCGAGGGGTGGCTCGACCTGCGGCGCCGCCGCGGCGCGATCATCCTGGACCGTCCGACGCCCGCGTCGTCGCCCGAGGCGGTCGCCGATTTCGCGCGGCGGCTCGAGGAGCTGATCGCCAAGGCGATCGGCGCGGGCGTGCCGCGCGAACGGATCGCGGCCGAGCTGGAGACGGCAGCCCGGCACCTGAGGAAAGGAGCCGAGTCATGAAGCGACGAATGGCGGCCTGGATCTCGGGCCGGCCGGAGGCAGGGCGATGAGCGCCGCGGCGTCCATCGTCACGGCTCAGGCGTTCGTGGTCCTGCTGATCGCGGTCGTCGCCTGGATGATGCCGGCGATGACGCGGCCCGATCTCTACTTCGCGGTGACGGTGGCGCCGGCCTTCCGGTCGACGCCCGCGGGGCTCGCCATCCTTCGCCGCTATCGCCGGGAGGTGGCCGTGCATGCGGCGATCGGCGGCGCTCTGGTTGCCGGCTCTGGGCTCGCCGCCCGTCCGCTGGCCGCCTATGCCGGAGTCGCCTGGTTCGGCGCCGGCTGGTTCGCCGCCTTCTTCCGCGCGCGAGGCCGGGTGCGCCCTCACGCCGCGCCCGAGACCACGGTCCGGGAGGCCGCGACGCGGCCGCGCGCCGCCAACCTGCCCGGCGGCTGGGCGCTGCAACTGGGGCCCTTCGCGGCGCTGGCGGCCGCGGCGGTCTATCTCCACGGCCGCTGGCAAGACCTGCCCGGGCGGTTCCCCATCCACTGGGGGTTCGACGGGCGGCCCAATGGCTGGGCGGTGCGCAACGCGGCAGGGGTCTATGGGCCGCTCTGGATCGGCGCTCTGGTCGCCGGCTCGATGGGGCTGCTGGCCTGGCTGCTGTCGCGGGGCACGCGGCCGATCCGGCCGGGCGGGGTGGCGGGGGCGGCGGAGCGCCGCTTCAGCCGCGGCGTGCTCGGTGTGCTGGTCGGCGTCGAGTACCTGATCGGCCTGACGTTCGCCGGGGTCGCGCTGCTGCCGCTGCGCGCCGCCGGCGGGGAGGCCGGACCGCCGGGCGTCGCCGTCCACCTGGGCGTTTCGCTGATCTTCGCCGCCGCGGCGACGATCTTCCTGCTGCGCATGGGGCAGGGCGGGACGCACCTCGCCGGCGACGCGGGGTCCGAGGCGGCAGGCGGCGCGCCGGTCGGCGATCGCTCGCCCGACCGCTGCTGGAAGGCCGGCATCTTCTACGTCAACCCGGACGATCCCGCGCTCTTCGTCGAGAAGCGCTTCGGCATCGGCTACACGCTCAATTTCGCGCACCCCGCGGCCTGGCTGCTGATGATCCTGCTGCTCCTGGTGCTGCCGGCGGTCATGTTCTGGATCGCCGCCGCGGGCTCGTAGGGCGCGCGGGACAGCCGGTTTTTTCCGTCTATACTGACAGTGACATGCCTCGCTCGTCCGTCAGGCTCAGCTACGCCGACCTGCTCGCCTTGCCCGCGGATGGAGTGCGGCACGAGCTCATCGACGGCGAGCACCTGATGAGCGCCGCGCCGAGCCTGCGCCACCAGGTGGTGCTGAGGAACCTCTTTTTGGCGCTCCATGATTTCGTCAAGCCGCGCGGGCTCGGCGAGGTCTTCTTCGCCCCCGTGGACGTGGTCCTCTCCGCACATGACGTGGTCGAGCCGGACCTGCTCTTCGTGCGGCGCGAGCGCCTGGGCATCCTCGAGGAGCGGTGCGTGCGCGGCGCGCCCGACCTGGCGGTCGAGGTGACCTCGCCCTGGACCCGCGGGACGGACCTGGGGCGCAAGCGACGCGTCTACCACGAGCTTGGCTTCGGAGAGTACTGGATCGTCGATCCCACGCCGCAGACGATCGAGGTCCTGCGCGGCGGCGACTGGAGCGAGCCCGCCGAGCGGTTGCGGCGGGGCTCCGGACCCCAGGCCTTCGCCAGCCCGCTGTTCCCGGGCCTGGTGCTGACGCTGGATCAAATCTTCGAGTAGGGCCGCGGAATGGCAGCGCGCCTCCTCTCGGGCCGAAGGGCTGAGGTGATGCGTGGATGAGGTGCGTGCCGGCGTCAACGAGCTGCGCGGCGTGCCGCCGGACGTCGGGATCGCCGGGATCAAGGACAGCGGCTACGGCTACGAGGGCGGCTGGCTGGGAATCGAGGCTTTCCTGAATCTGAAGGTGGTGCGGGGGGAGCCGGCGAGCGGTGCGCTCTCGCCAGGCGCTCGGTGATCGCCTTTTGAGGCTAGGGCGGCGGCACCATCACGACCGCTCCCGCCGCGGCCGCCGCGAGGGTGATCGATTGCGGCAGCAGGTGGCCTTGGAGCAGCACGACCTGCTGCGCCGCGAGCTGCCGGCTGAGAGGGCGGAGGGCACGGCGCATCCCTGATCTGGTGGTGACGTCCTCGATCGCGCCCCAGGCGGCGAGGGCGGCGGCGTCGGGCGGCCCCGCCGACCAGACGAGCAGCGGCACGTGCAGCGCCGCGAGATAGCGGCGCACGGTCGGTCCGTCGCGGCGGCTGTGGTCGACGGTCCCCGGCGCCAGCACCAGCAGCACCCCTCGCGGCCCTTCGCCCGCGCAGGCCCGCAAGCCGGCAACCGCCACCGCGTCGGCCAGCTGCGGGTTGGCGGCGATCTGGCTGTCGAGGAAGGCCCTGGCCACCAGGTAGGGCACGCCGTACTCGTGGGCGTCGAGGTAGCCGGTGCCGCCGAAGAGCTCGGAGGGGAGCCCGGGGCCGCGGTAGAGGTGACTGTAGGCCGAGATGAAACGGAGCCGGCTGCCCTTCGGCAGGGTGCCGAGGCGCCCCCACTGGCTGGTCCACAGGCCGCGCTCGACGAGCGGGCTGGCGTGCTGGTCGCGCACCACCAGGAGCCGCGCCGCGCCGGCCTCCACGGCATCGACGTGCAACGGCGCGCCGCCGCTGCTGAACCAGCCTTGCATGCGGGCGGCGGGCGGCAGCTGGCGCCCATCGCGCGGCCACACGGGGAGCGCGGTGAGCGCGGTCGACACCTCGTCGTCGAACTCGCGGCCGAGGGCGAGGTCGCGGCGCGCCACCGCGCCGCTGGCGAAGGTGAGCTCGGCGGACAGCACCTGGGTGGCGGTGCCTGGCCGGTGGGGCGGCAGCAGCGCCCGGTTGCGGCCGTCGAGCGCCAGGAGCTTGCCGTCCAGGGTGAGGGCGATCGCGGTGGGGCGCTCGTTGGCAGTGCTCTGCCAGGCCAGGCGCACGGTGCGCGCCTGGCCGACCGTTGCCCTCTCGACCACGATCTCCACCTCGGCGGCGGGACGCGGCAGGTTGATCCACTGCTCGCACTCCGCGATCTCGTTGCCCTGCGCGTCGAGGCCGCGCGCCACCAGGTGGTGCGGCAGCAGGTCCGGGCCGAAGTCGACGCTGCCCTGCCAGGGCGCGGCGGCGAGGTGGGCCGCGACGGCGCCGTCGAGCGCCAGCTCGATCGCCGCGACGTCGGGGCCGGCGGCGAGCTGCACCGGCTGCGCGCCGGAGGTCAGGCCCAGGAACAGGGTGAGGAATGCGATCTGCAAGCTCGCCTCCCGCGGTATGGTGGTGGTTGCGCCCGGGTCGCCACGGGTGTCGCGGCAACCCACCTTGCAGGAACGCGGCTTGGGCTCGCCGGTTACAGGGCCGGCGCGCCGCGGCCGGGCCGCGCTCGGCATGAGGCTATCGCTACCGCCGGCGCCAGCGCCAGCGCCGGCGGGCGGCTCTCGGTGGGGCGGTCAGGAGCGCATCGTGACCGGGCGCGGGCCGATGTACTCGGATTGCGGCCGGATCAGGCGGTTGGCGCGCTCCTGCTCGAAGACGTGCGCCGCCCAGCCGGCGACCCGGCCGGCGGCGAAGATCGAGGTGAACAGGTCGCGGTCGATGCGCAGGGCGTCGAGCAGCACCGCGGTGTAGAACTCGACGTTGGTGTCCAGGCGCCGGCCGGGGCGCAGGGCGGCCAGGGCGGCCAGCGCCTCGCGCTCCACGCGCTCGGCCAGGGCGAGGCGGCTGGCGGGAAGACCGGGATTGCCGGCGCCGGCGCCGGCGGCGCGGCCCGCGGTGCCGGCGGCGCCTGCCCGGCGCAAGCTGGCGACCTGCTGCTTGAGCACGTCGGCGCGCGGGTCCCGCGCCCGGTAGATGCGATGGCCGAAGCCCATCAGGCGACGGCCGGCGGCGAGCTCGGCGGCGATCCAGGCGCCGGCGTCGGCCGGACCGGCGAGCGCGTCCAGCATGTCCAGCACCGGCCCCGGTGCACCGCCGTGCAGCGGCCCCTCGAGCGCGCAGAGCGCCGCGATCACCGCCGGCAGCACGCCGGCGCGGGTGGAGGCGACGATGCGCGCGGTGAAGGTGGAGGCGTTCATGCCGTGCTCGGCGACGGTGACCAGGTAGGCGTCGAGGGCGCTCACCTCTTCAGGCGACGCCGGCTCGCCGCGCAGCATCCGCAGCAGGTCCGCGGCCTGGCCGAGGGCAGGGTCGGGAGGCAGCGGCAACAGCCCGCGGCGCCGGCGGGCGAAGGCGCTCACGAACACCGGGATCGCGGCGGTGGCCAGGAGGTGGTCGAGCGGGCCGGGGGCGGCGTTGGCGGGCGGTCCGGGAGCGGCGGTGGCGGGTGGTCCGGAAGCGGTGGCGGCGTCCGCCGCGCGGGGCCGCAGGCTGGCCAGGCCCAGGCGGAGCGCCGCGATGGCGGGCAGGCCGGCGGTGGCTGCGAGCAGCGGCTCGACGCGCTCGTAGGCGGCGATGCGCGCCAGGCCGAGCGCGTGGGCGAGAGCAGCGAGATCGGCGGTCGGGGACGGCGGCGCCGTTGGCTGACCGGTCGGTCGCTCCGCCGGGCGGCCAGACGGCGACGCCGTCCGCCGCGCCGTGGCCTGGCCCGCCGCCGGCCCAGCTGGCTCCCCGGGTGCGGTCGGCTGGCCAGGCGCCAGTCCCTCCCAGAGCAGCCGGGCCATCTCTTCGAAGGACACCCGGCCGGCAAGCTCTTCGATCGCGAAGCCGCGCACGATCAGCCTGCCGGCCTCGCCGTCCACTTCGGACAACGCGGTCTGCGCGACCACGACGCCATCCAAACCCGTGCTGGCCGTGCTGGTTGTGTTCGTTTCACCCGCGGCGATCGACATGGCGACCCCTTTCTGTGGCTTGCCGGCGGCGGTGGCTGGCGGCCCGCGGCAGCTTCTAGTGTTGATCCGATTGGAAATGTCTGTCAATATTGATTCGCCAATCAATACCAGCATATGACTCGCAGCCGTAGCGCCTTCCTGTCCGCCACCGAAGCCGCCGCCGCCCTCGGCGTGCGGCGGGCGACGCTGTATGCCTACGTCAGCCGCGGCCTGCTGCGCAGCGAGAACGACCCGGACCGGCGCGGCAGGCGCTATCCGGCGACCGAGGTCGAGGCGCTGCGCGGGCGCGTCGAGGCGCGGCGCGATCCGCCGCGGGTGGCGCGCGGGGCGCTCGACTGGGGCATGCCGGTGCTGGACTCGCGCCTGACGCTCATCGCCGGCGGCCGCCTGTTCTACCGCGGCCGCGACGTGGTGCAGCTCGCCCGTCGCGGCGAGACGCTGGAAAGGGTGGCCGCCCTGCTCTGGCTCGGCGACCTGGACGCGTCGCTGCCGGGGCCTGCCCCATGGCGCCTGGCGGCGTTGCCGGGGCTGGAACGGGAGCTGGCGGCCCGCCGATCCTGGCGCCCATTCGCGCGCCTGCAGAGTTTGCTGCCGCTGGTGACGGCGGACGACCCTGGCGCCGGCGATCTGCGACCGGCGGCCGTCGTGGCCAGCGGGGCGTGGCTGCTGCAGCTGGTGGCGGCGATCGCTGCCGGCTCCGCGGGCCATCTGGCCGCGCCGGACGGCGCCGCGAGGCCGGCGGCGGCGGCCCTGGCGCGGGCCTGGGCACCGGCTGCGACCGCCGGCGCTGGCGCTGTCGCTGGCGGCGATCCTGGCGCCGCAAGGGCTGGGTCCGGCACTGGCGCCGTAACGGCTGGGTCCGACACTGGCGCCGTAACGGCTGGGTCCGACACTGGCGCCGCTGCCGCCGGCTCGGTGGTGGCGCGCCTGCTCGACGTCGCGCTGGTGCTGTCGGCGGACCACGAGCTGAACGTTTCGGCGTTCACCGCCCGTTGCGTGGCCTCGGCAGCGGCGCCGCCACAGGCGGCGGTGGCGGCGGCGCTGGCGGCGCTCGGCGGCGCCCGCCATGGCGGGCATTGCGATCGTGTGGAGGCGCTGTTCGCCGAGATGTCGGGCGCCTCGGTCGGCGCGGCCACGCCGGCTGCCATGGCGCCGGCCGCGTCCGGCGCCGGTGGGAGCGGAGCAGGGTCGCCAGCGGGAGTGCGCGAACGCCTCGCGGGTCGCCTGCGCCGCGGCGAGGAGATCCCGGGCTTCGGCCAGCCGCTCTATCCCGACGGCGATCCGCGCGCCCGCCTGCTGCTGGAATTGGCGGCGGCGCATCGCCCCGCGTCGCCGCAGACCGCGCTCGCCGCGGCGCTGGCGGCAGCCGGCTTCGAGCTGCTGGGGGAGCGTCCGAACCTGGACTTCGGGTTGGTGGCGCTGGCGCGGGCGCTCGAGCTGCCGCCAGGCGCGGCGTTGGCGCTGTTCGCGGTCGGCCGCACCGCCGGCTGGATCGCGCACGTGCTCGAACAGTACGCCGACGCGCGGCTCGTCCGGCCGCGAGCGCGCTACGTCGGCCCCGAGCCTCGGGATGGCGGCTTGCCCGGCGATCGGGCGTAGGTCGCGCGGAGCGGCCGGGCGTCAGGGAGCGAGCGGGTCGGGTTCAGGCGCAGCCGGTGGCGATGGCAAGGGCTCGGCAGACCTCGAGCATCTTCCCGGCATCGACGGTGCCCACAAAGGCCGTCAGGTCCCGCTGGCTGACGGTGAAGAGATTGCAGAGGTTCGCGCAGGAGTCGTGCTCGAGCCCTTCGGCGACGCCGAGTCTGACCTCGGTGGGCGAATCTCGAAGCGTCGAGGTGATTGCCACCACCGTCGCCGTGTGCAGCAACTGGATCAACGCAGGATGACTGAGAACCAGGACCGGCCGCCGTTTGTCCGGCCGGCTTCGGTCGAGCATCCAGATCTCTCCCCGCGTCACTCGCTCGGCCACGTCTGCGCGTCCAGGAGCTCGTCGACCTCGCCGAGCATGACATCGGCCTGTCCTGCATAGGCGCGCACGAGACGCGCTTCGATCTCCCTTTGCTCCTTGGCGGAGAGGTACGACTCGACCGCCGCGCGGATGAAGGCCGATCGCCCCTTCTCGTGCGTCTCGGGATCGCCGTCGATGCGTTCGAGCAGCTGCTGGTCCATCGAGATCTGTACCGGACGTACCGCCATGATGGCATGATCCAATAAGAAAAATATCTTGTCAAGCCAACAGATTTTGAGTCCGACTTGAGCGAAATGCCGGAAACAGACTAGAGCGCCTAGAAACAATGGAATCAGTAACTTGCGGCTCCTCCGATTTTGCCAGGTATTGCCGGGTGCGCTGGCTTTCCGAGGTCAATTGACCCAAATTTGACCCAAGGCTCGCCGGGCGGACGAGAGGAGCCGGCCGAAGATCCCGGCATGGCGGGGCGGCGGGGAAGCCGGCGATTTCCTCGGTTTCAGCGCTGCGGTGGCCGGCGGTGATCACCGGCGGCCATCGCAGCGCGCATCCTGATGCGGTGCCTCGGAGCGTTCCGCCACCGCCAGGGATCGCGGGGCGCGCACATCAGAGCGCGGGCTTGCCGTCAGCCTTGACATCCTTGACCGGCTTCCAATGAGCTGCCGCAAGATCCTGGAGGGAGATTCGCCAGAGTCCATCCGACGCAACCCGGCCGCCGAGCCAAAGCTCGTCGGCACCGAGTGCGGCCGTCATCGGACCGGACGACACCGTCATCCCGTCCAGCAACACCCGCTCGAGGACGTTCTGCGAGGGGTCGAAGCGATCGAGAGCAAGCCCATCGACGGTCGAGACGACGAGATAGACAACGCTCTCTCGCGGCCCGCAGAGAAGCGCTCGCACGACGCCGCGGGGAACTGTCCTCGCCGGAACCTATTCCCTGCCGCCGCAGCGGGGCTAGGTCACTGATGGTGCGGTGGTGGGAGCACTGCTCCTTGAGTGAGATTTAGATCGAAAAATGCGCGGTGGTCCTTACCCCTGGTCATTTCAGTCTCGAGGGTATACTGCATGCCTGGACTGAACCAGAGGAGCGTGGTGGCTCCCAGGCTGTTCGGTCCGCTCTCGTATCGAAGAGGTTTCGCGGGCTCCGCGTCTTTCGGCAAGCCCTTCTCGATGGCAGCGACCCACTCAGCGAGGATCTTCTGGCCGCCGAGAGTGCCTGTTGCGCTATATCGAACATCCAACGAAACGAGTCGATCGCCACACGAAGAGTCGCTGAGCCCGTTGCGGAAGAACTCGAAGGTGAGGGCCATAAAGCATTCGGCATAGGAATCGATTATCCGTTGGCTTGAAACAACAGTGACGGTACCCTCGCATTGCTCTTCGCGCTCTCTAACCATTGCCCTGGATGGCTCCTCGAGGCTCGGTGGCCAGCTCCTCACGTCAGGCACTTGGACAGTCCTCAGAGTCGCTTGCGTCACGTTTTCCCATTGATGGCTCGCGAGTGCGACTAGGATCTGTTGCGTCTGCTCTGGCGTGAAGCACCCCGCGCGGGGACTCGCTGACAGGCATCCAGTCACCACCGTCGATAGAAGCACCAGCAGGAGCCAACGGCATGAGGGGATCACTCCGCCCTGAACACCAACAACCGACGATGTGCTCATTGTGTAACCAGAGCGTTTTCGGCTGCTTGGGTTGCTTTAAGGGCGCCCAGGAAGCGGCGCTTTACCCACACACTGACGCGCTGGCAGTGGCGATCACAGTCTTGCTTGCTCACGAATTGCATATCATCCAGGTCATCGAGAAATGGCCGGACTGCGTCGATTGCAGGATCGATGTGCCACGCAAGCTCGTGATGGACAGCCGATGATGGATCTTGAACGGAGGTATCCACGGGCTTGCGTCTCATGTAAGGCCAATCCTGAGGTTGCAAGAGATACTTCTGGCCACGTACCACCAGATGCACCACTTGAGGAGAGTAGAGGCCATTGTCCAAGCAATGGCATTCACAGTAGATATACACTGCACTAAGCTTGGTGCATGCAGGACCTGCGCCCTGGCAGTGCTCCAAGGAAAACTGAACGTAGCTCAATAGCGTCACCGGTAACGAGATGTCCGTTTCCCATAAGCCAAGCGGATCCAAGTAGACAATCGGGCTGCCTGCGGCGTACAAGAACGAGTTGTTCGCGCCGGTCTCTAGGGGATCTGCCTGGGTATAACGGCCGAAGCTCGCGCGATACCACCGCATGAGGTTGTACATGCGCCCGCTGGCACCATTCACGCCTCCTCCTCCCAGTTGCTCGGCTTCCTGGCCCGGCAGCCGCAGCGGCTGGTGCTGGTCCGGAGAGCGGAGGGCGAAGACCCCTCCATAGGGCTCATACTCGGCTCGCCAGGCGATCCCTTGGACGGCGCTCGTCTGGAGGATCGGCGTGCCAAGATGATCGGTGAAGGTCCAGGAGGTCGTCTCGGCGGTGTCGGATTGAGCGACCGGGTGGTCGCCGAACCAGATGTAGTCGGTGAGCACAGCCGGGCTGGCGCTGGTCGTCAGCTCGGACTCGGCGATCAGGTGCAGCTCGGGGCTGTAGAAGGAGAAGCGCCGGTTGCCAGTCGCGATGGTAGCTGGGGCCGGCTGCTGAGTGGCGGCGGGGGCAGCGGTGGCCGCGGTGGCGGTGTCTTTGCCGGCGGGAGAATTTGCCGCGGGTTGGACGGGCGCAGGCTTCGGCGGCGGGTTCGGGAAGAGGCCGGCCCCATCCTGGATCACGGCCGCGATCGTGCCATAGCCGGGGTGCCCGGGGTCGGAGCCGTAGGGCGACGTGGGATCGACCTGGAGGACCACCGTGGCGGCGACGTTGCCGTAGAGCGTGCTCCCCTGTTTGGCGATGCCGGTCGACACGATGACCCCAATATAAGCCTGAAGCGTCGCCGGCGGCGAGCTGTTGCCGGGCTTCGAGGTCCAGCACGAGGCGTCGAGGCGCGGGGTGCCGCTGGTGCGGGCGGTCGGCTCGCAAATGGCGATCGGGGTGGCCGCCGGGATCGCGTAGCCCTTGAAGCTCGGGTTGGCCTGGTAGTCGCCGCCGGTGACCTGGCTCGCCCACTGGCTGCCCCAGAAGTTCACGTACTGGCCGAGCGCCAGGCCCGGGGTGTTGCCGCCCCAGATGACGAAGGAGGCAGGCTGGTAGACGACGACCGGCGCGGTGGCGGCGGCCGGCAGCTCGTCGGCGTCGCCGGCGAAGGCGACCTGGAGCCGGGCCGGGCCGGTGGGGACGCTGGCCGGCAGCGTCAGGCTGGCGGTGGCGGTGCCGGTGGCGTCGGTGGTGGCCGAGACGGAGACCGAGCCGAAGGTGAAGGTCACCGTCTTGCCGGCGAGCGATGCGCCGCCCTGCGGATCGGTCAAAAGGGCGGTGACGGTCTGCGGCTGACCGTTGGCGACGGCGGCCGGGCCGGTGTAGACCAGGGCCGTCTCGTCGCGGTGGACGGCGAGCAGCACCGCGGCGGCCGAGCCGCTGTAGCCGACGCTGCCGGCAAAGGCGATGCTCAAGGGAACGGTCCCCGGGGTCGCGCTGGGTGACAGGGTCACGCTGGCGGTGCCGGTCCCGTCGGTGACGCCGGTCACGGTCTGGCTGCCGAGGGTGAAGCTCAGTGCCTGGCCGGCGAGGGCCGCGCCGGTCGTCGCCGCGGTCAAGCGGGCCGACAGCGTCACCGGATCGCTGAAGTCCGCGAAGGTAGGGCCGGTATAGGTCACCACGGTGGGCACGGCGGTCCACACCGCGGTCGCCGGGTTCGAGAGCATGATTCCGGCGGTCGCCTGCACCAGGTCCGAGCCTGGCGCGGTGCCGGTGAAGGTGAAGAGCGCCTGGCCGTTGGTGCCGGTCGTCGCGTGGGCGGTGGTGCCAGCGTCGGGGCCGCTGGCGATGCTGAAGGTGACCGCGGCGGCCGCGACCGGCTGGCCGCCGGCGGCGAGCAGGGTGGCGGTGAAGGTGGCCGCGGTCCCCACCGGCTGGCTCATGGTGAGGGGAGCGAGGGTGAAAGCCTGCGAGGAGGCCGAGCTCCAGGTGACGGTCACCGAGTTCGCGGCGAGCGAGCTTCCCCCCTGCCCCCCGACCGCGGCCACCAGGGTGTCGGTGCCGACCGTCGAGCTGGTGTAGCTGTAGAGGGTCTGGCCGTTGGCGCCGGTCGTCTGCTGCGCGGTTTTGCCGGCGTTGGGGCCGCTCGTGATCTCGAAGGTGACGATCAGGCCGGGCACCGGCTGGTTGGAGGCATCGGTGGCGAGGAGGGTGGCGTTGTAGGGCGTGCCCACCGCCTGGGTGGCGCTGGGCGGGGTGAGGGCGAGCTGCACGGTGGGCAGCCAGAGCGCGGTCACCGAGCTCGACTGGATGATGGCGCCGCTGGCGTTGGTGATCGAGGCGGAGAGCATGTCGGTCCCCGCCGTGGTGCCGGTGTAGCTGAAGGTGGCGAGGCCGTTGGCGTCGGTCACCGCCTGGGCGGTCAGGCCGGCGTTCGGCCCCGAGGCCACCGTGAAGAGGACTGTGACGCCGACGAGCGCTGAGCCGCCGGCGTCGGTGGCCGCCGCGGTCGCCGTGTAGAGGGCGCCGAGCGGGTTGGCGGCCGCGGCCGGCAACAGCGCCAGCTGTCCCGGGCTGGTGCTGGCGCTGCCGCCGATCGCGCGCCACTGCAGCGACTCGTTGATGCCCAGGCAGAGGCCGCGGTCGTAGCCGAAGGTGTCGATGATGTGGGCGGTGTCGAGGAAGCTGACCGACCTGCCGCCGATGGTCACCGTGATCTTGGGGATCTCGGGGTCGTCCGGCAGATTCTGGAAGCAGTCGAAGATCGGGTAGTCGCTGGTGTCGAAGTTGATGAAGGCGGTCTGGGTGAGGATCGCCGAGCCGTGGGCCGGTACCTCGAAGCTGCCCCAGTAGTTGAAGATCGGCGGCACCGGCTGGCGCGGGTCGACCACGCGGATCACCTTGCGCTGCAGGTCCACGACCACGCCGTCGACGGCGAGCGGGGTGGCGGAGGGATTGTCCAGGCGCACCGCCCCGGCGTCGAAGGGGGGCGCGCCACCGATGAACAGGACGTTCGCGTCGCCTTGCCAGGGGACCGGGAAGGACGGGTATGTGCTCGAGCCGTCGGCGTAGCCCACGAACACCGAGAGGTCGAAAGGCGACTGCCAGGTGACCGTCGCGAGGTTGGACGTGAGCGTCGTGCCCGTGGCGTTGGTGAAGCTCGCCGCGACCGTGTCGGTCCCCACGATCGTGCCGGTGTAGCCGAACGGCGCCCGCCCCGTGGCGTCGGTCACCGCCTGGCCGCTCGTCCCGTGGTTGGGACCGGCCGTGACGCTGAAGTCGACGGTGACGTTGGGCAGCGGCTGGCCGCTGGCCTCGGTCAGCACCGCGGTCAGCGTGGCGGCGGTCCCTGTCTGGGCGGCGTTGGTCGCGGGCAGCAGCTGGAAGGCGCCGCTGGCCTGGACGCCGGTCGTGCCGATGAGACGCCAGGGAAGGGATTCGTTGCCGCCGGCGATGCAGTAGAAGCTGTCGGCGCCGCCGGTGTCGAGCACGTGGGCGGTGTCGAAGTAGGCGGTCGGCACGCCGCCCATGGTGAGCGTCACCTTGGGCACCCGCGGATCGAACGGCGAGACGGCCAGGCCGCAGCCGATGATCGGGTAGTCGCTGGTGTCGAAGTCGGGGAAGGCCTCCTGGGTCAGGATCACCGTGCCGTGGGCGGGCACGGTGAAGCTCCCCCACAGGCTGAACACCGGCGGCGGCAGGAACCCCGACGTGTTGGGCCGTTGCAGGTCGACGGTGACACTGTCGACCGCGAGCGGCTGGTCGGTGGCGTTGTCGAGCCGCACGGCGCCGGCGTCGAAGAACGGGCCGGAGCTGCCCAGGAAGACGGTGTTCGGCGAGCCCTGCCAGGGGACCGGGAACGTGCCGCTCGGTCGCAGGCTGTCGGCATAGCCGACGTAGACCGCCAGTGCCTGCTGCGACAGCTCGATCGTGCCGGCCGAGAGGGTCGCGCCGGCCGCGAGCACGAGCGGCCCGGCGGAGGCGGTCACGAAGCCGGCTGCCGAGACGGTGAGCTGGTAAGTGCCCGCGCTCTGGATCAGGCTGAAGCGGCCGTTGGCGTCGGTGGTCGTCTGGTTGAGGGTGCCGACGATCGCGACGGTCGCGCGCTGGATCGGCGCGCCGCCGTTGCCCTGGATGACGCTGCCGGTGATGGTACCGAGGGGATCGAGGGTCAGGGTGCCGAAGCCGAAGGCGGCTCCCGGCCCGAGGTTGACCGCCGAGGTGGTACGGCTGCCGAAGCCGGACGCGGCGATGGCGACGGTGTAGGTCGCGGGAGGGAGCTGGAAGCTGAAGTTGCCCGAGGCGTCGGTCGCGGCGGTGAACGTCGCCTCCGGGGCGGCGCCATGCGCCATGCGCACTGCGGCTGCCTGGCCGGGCCGGCTCCCGGCGGGCGCCACGTGCGGCGCGGCGGCGCCGAGCGACGTCGCGGTGACCGAGGCGCCGGCGACCGGGGCGCCGCCGGCCGAGCTGGTCACGTGACCGCTCAGCGTCGCCGGGTTGGCGATCAGGGTGATCACACCGAGTGGAGACGTCGTTCCGGCAGCCAGGGAGAGGGATGACAGGGTCTGGGAGGCGTAGCCGGCTGCCGCGATCGTCGGTGTGTAGCTACCGGCCGGCTCCGTCAACGTGAAGTTGCCGGCGGCATCGGCGAAGGCAGTGTCGCCGTTTTCGGCCAGCGAGACGGCGGCGCCGGCGAGCGGCGAGCCGTCGAGCGAGCTCACGACGGTGCCGGTGATCTTGCCCGGCGCCGGGAGGAGCTGGATCGTCCCCGCGGCGAAGCTGCCGCCGGCGGCGAGGGTGAACGGCGTCGTGGTCGCCGGCAGGTAGCCGAACTTTGACGCGGTCAGGGTGTAGAGCCCCGCCGCAGCGGTGAGGCTGAAGTTGCCGCCGGCGTCGGTCGCCGTGGCGTTGGCGGTGCCGGTGATCTGGACCGTCGCGCCGGCCAGCGGCTGGCCGTTCTGGTCCACCACGATGCCGGTGATCGTCCCGAAGGCCGCCACCACCTGGAGCGCCACCCGCACGCCGCGGCCGTCGTAGGTGTAGGCCAGGCCGTCGCCCGCGGTGAGCAGGCTGCGCGCCGAGTAGGTGAAGGCGCCGCCGCCGACTGCCACCTCGTTGCCGGCAGGGTCATAGCTGATCGACTGGGAGACGCCATTCTGCACCACCGCACTGAGCTTGGGGAGCGTGCCGCTGTAGCTGAAGGTCGCGGTGCGCGAGGAGCCGAGGGCGAGCGAGGTCATGTTGCCCATCGGGTCGTAGGCGTAACTCCCCGGCCCCCAGAGTGCGGCGCCGGTGGCGGCGCCGGTCAACCGGTACAGGTCGTCGTAGCCGAAGTCGCGGTTGAAGGTCGCGTCCAGGCCGTCGTGGATCGCGGTGATGTTGCCGACGGCGTCCTCGGAGTAGACGTAGTCGGCGATTGGCGACGAGCTGCCGGCCAGGCGGTTTTCGACCGGCCGGTAGCGCAGGTCGTAGCTCCGAGTCTGGGTCGTGCCGTTGCCGAACACCAGCTGCGCCTCCGGGCCGAAGGGCAGGTAGCTGGCCGACGCGACGTAGGTGGTCCCGCCGGCGGCGGCCGAGAATGGCCGGTCGGCGAAGTCGAAGCCATAGGCCACCTGGCGCCCGGACGGGTAGGTCATCCCGCTGCGGTTGCCGTTGGCGTCGAACTGGTAGGCCGTCGCGTAGGCGCTGCCCTGGATCGTGCGGTTCTCGGATTTCAGCAGTCCGCGCCGCTCGTAGGCATAGCTCGTCGCTCCGGACGGATCGGTCATCTGCGCCAGCCGACCCTTGCCGAAGTTGCCCGCCGCCGCGCTGTCGTAGCTGTACGTGACCGTTTCGGTGGCCACCCCCGCGAGCTGCGAGGCGCTGGTCAGCACGCGATTCGAGGCGTCGTAACTCCTCGTCGTCGTCGCGCCCCGGGCATCGGTCGTCGAGACCAGGTTTCCCGCGGGGTCATACTGATAGGTGGTGGTGCCGGTGACCGGCGAGACCTGGCGCTCGAGCCGGTGGAAATCGTCGTATTGATAGGTCGTCGTGTTGCCGTTGGGGTCGGTCACCGCCGCCAGGTCGTCCATCACGTCGTAGCCGTAGCTGGTGGTTGCGACGCCGCCGGGTGCGGTGGCAAGTGTTTGTTGTACGGCGGTCATCCGCAGCAGGGCGTCGCAGGCGTAGGTGGTGTTGGGGCTCGAGTGGTCCTCGTCCTGCACCGTCGAGAGCTGGCCGTCGAGGTCATAGGTGTTGAAGGTTCGCGAGCCCGCCGGCACCGGATGCACGACTCCCGCGAGCCGGTTGTAGAGGTCGTAGACGAAGCTCTCGCTGCGCTGGGTCGTCCAGGACCCGCAGGCAGGCGCCGGGGCGCCGCAGCCCTGGTCCTCCGCCATCACCTTGTCGCCGATGACGTTGAGCGTAAGGTGGTGGCGCTCGAGCTGGTTGCCGCCGGCATCCAGCCGGATGGTGTCGAGCAGGCGGTTGGTGCCGTCCTCGTAGCCGTAGGCCATGCCGTTGCCGTGCGGCAGCAGCGTCTGCACCAGGCGGTCGCGCCCGTCGAAGGTGAAGGTCGTCGTGTACGCGGCCGACTCGCCGGCGACGCCGGGCACGGCCTGCAAGGTGCTGGCGACGACCCGGCCCCGTGAGTCCGTTTGCAGTGCGGTCACCACCCCGTTGGGATCGGTGGCGGTGAGCGCCGTCCCGAAATCGTCGTAGTTGTCGAACGTCGAGACGTTGCCGCTGGGATCGGTCACCGATTGCAGCCGCCCGCGGCGGTCCGGGCTCGCGTCCGTGTCGCTGAAGTAGGCCTGCGTCGTCACCTGCACCACGTCGGTGCGCGGACCCGAGATCGACAGCAACCGATGTCGGGCAGCGAACGTCCGCGTCGTGGTGTAGACCGTTGGCGCGGCGTCGCCGGGCAGGAGATAACCCGACTCCGCGGTCACCAGGCTCGTCTCGGGCGCGCCGGAGGCGTTCCAGGTGAAGGTCGTCACCTTCTGGGCGCCGGCCTTCGCCGCCGAGGGCTCGTCGATCTCGGTCCGGAAGTTGGGCCACGGCGCGTAGGCGTACTCGTAGGTCGTGGTGCGCTGCTGCGCGGTCCCGACCGCCTCGGTGCGCGAGGTGACGTTGCCGTCGCCGTTGTAGAGATATTGCGTGAGGTGGCCGTTACCGTCGGTCCGCGACGCCACGTGGTTGTCCGGGAAGTAGGTGAAGTGCTGGTCATCGCTGCTCGCGCCGCCGCAGGTGGGGCAGTCGCCGAGGATCTCGAGCGGCAGGTAGCGGCCCCGGCCGTAGACCAGGGTGAAGACCGAGACCTGGCTGGTCACGCCGTCGATCGAGTGGGTGACGGTGGTCTGGCCGCCGGCGGGCGTCGCGTAGGCCAGGGTGACGAGGTCGCGCCCGCCCTCCGAGACCGAGGTGACGCCCCGGTCGAGGGCGTCGTAGGCGTGCCCTTCGAGCAGGAAGCCGGCCTCGTCGCGCGCCTCGGTCAACAGCCGCACCACGCCCAGGCTGTCCGCCGCGTAGGCGAACGTCCGCCAGGGCTGGCTGCCGGTGTGGAGCGGGTCGAAGACCTGGGTGAGGACCGGGCCCTGATAGCCCAGCCGCCAGGTTTCGCCCCCCGGCAGCGTGACCTGCGCCAGCTGGCCGCCGCCGTAGGCGAGCTGAATCTGTCGCCCTTCGGCGTCGGTCACGCTCACCAGGCTGCCGGAGCCGTCGTAGGCGCCCTGCAGGGTGTTGCCCCAGCGGTCCGTGGTCGAGAGCCAGACGCCGGTCGCCGCGTCGAAGGCCGTCGTCTTGCCGTCGAGGTCGGTGAGCTGGTACTGGCCGCCTACGAGAACCACCCGGCCGCGCAGCTCGCCGGGGCTGGCGGCGAGCCACGAGCCGTCGGCCTGCGCCACGTACTCGGAGTCGAAGCCCTCGCCGGTCCGCTGGTAGAGGCTCGACCCCACGGCATCGGTCGGACGCAGGGTCTGGGAGTAGGTGTGGGTCCAGCCGAGCCCGACCGGGGCCGACGCCAACGCCGGATAGCGCGGGCTCTCGCTGTGGTAGGTCAGGCCGAAGGAGAGCGCCAGCGGCGACTGCGCCAGGGTGAACATGGGGACCGCCACGGAGACGTCGCCCGAGCCCGTGTTGATCGGGTGGCCCGCACATGCCAGACACCCGCGCTTGTCGGTGCACGGGGGCGCCACCACTGTGATCGGATCGGTGTGGGCCTCCGCCGGGAACAGCGGCCCGGCCGTGGTAAGGTAGGTGATCTGCGCCGCGACCTGCTTCGACTCGCCGCAGCCGAGCGGCACGTTGGTGGTCCAGGTGGCGTTCTCGAAGTAGATGAAGGCCCGGCTCAGCACGTCGATGGGGCTGGTGGCCGAGCCCAGGTAGAGCACCAGGTGGTCGCCGTCGACCAGCGGGTCGTTGGTGCACGTGTAGCCGGGTGGCCAATCTCCAGTATTCGTGCAATACATGTTTGGCGCGTCGTAGTCGACCGCGATCTGGAAGGTGTCGGTGTCGCCCTGGGCAGCAACCAGGACGGCGCGGAGATTCGAGAGCGTCGGTTGGGAGGAAGCCGGCGGCGCCGACGCACAGCAGGCCGGCGGCCCGGTGGTGACCGGCTGGTGGCAGGTCGATTCCGGGCTGTCGGCGGCGAGCCGCCGCTGCGAGGTCAGGCCGTCGGAGAACAACGTCGGAGGCCCCCTCGTGGGGCCTCCTCGCCTTCTCGACCTCCGCCACAATGTATAGATGCTCGTATTCTGCGTTAGACTAAACAGCGTGACCACCGCTTAATTATAGAGATTGCCTAAATGTCGCATCTCACGAGGGAAGAGATCCTTCGCGCCTGCGAGGGCGGATGGGCCGAGATCGAGGGCCTGGCAGAGCACCTCTCGGAGTGCCCTGCGTGCCGAGCGCTCGCCGCCGGCATGCTCGGGGACCGCACCGCAACCGCGAAGCGTGCGCCGCTCCTCAAGACTTTGTTGGACCTCGCCGGCTTCGAGAAGGCGAAGGCCCGCGACCGCCTCCTCGCGAAAGCGGAGATGGCCGAACTCAGGCGCCTGACGCGGGGCGCGCAAAAGGAGAGGGTGATCCTCTCCCGATTCTGCCACTCGCCGGCCTTCCTCGACGCGCTTCTCGACGCGCTGCGTTCCCCGCGGTCGAGAGAAGAGTCGGAGGCTCTCGCGAACCTGGCGGTGCTCGCAGCGCAAGGGATAGACCCGGCTGAAGGGAGCGAGCCGTTCAAGAACGATCTCTTGGCGATGATCTGGATCGAGACCGCGAACACCCGGCGTATGAGGGGCGAGTGGCAGCACGCGCACGCCGCGCTCCTGCGCTCTGAAGAGCACCGCGCTTCGGGCACCGGCGATCCAATCATCAAGGCTCGATGGCTATCGATCGCGGGCTCGCTCCAATGCGACCAGGGCAGGCGGAGTGAAGCCATGGCTGACGCGAGCAACACGCGCTCGTCGCCCGATCTCCCGAGTACCACACGACCCCCTTCGTGGAGCTTCTCCTTGCGGGCGCTCGTCACCCACGTTCCCACGACGAGGCCGAGTTTCTAGCAAGCCTTGCGTTCCAGGCGATTGCGCCGATGGACGCGCCGGCTTTCCGGCACCATGATCTCCGGGCGCAGCTCTGGACGGAGGTTGCCAACGCCCGCCGTGTCGCTTCCGAGTGGCGGAAGGCAAGCACCGCCCTTCTCCAAGCCGGGAGGCACTTGGCGGAGGGTTCCGGCGACCCCCTCCTCAGGGCACGCGCACAATCGATCTCTGCATCCCTTTCGGCGGATCAAGGTCGCCGAGCGGAGGCCCTTGCGACGCTCGAGGAATGCGTCGAGCTCTATCAGGGCCAGGGTGCTTGGCCGCTCGTCGCCCGGAACATGGTGAAAATGGCCCATACGCTCGTGGACGTTGACCCGGCGCGCGCCCTCGCGCTCGTGGACCAGGCTGCGCCTCTCATCCCTGCTGCGGATGCCTCCCTGCGATGCCTTGCCGAGAACATCCGCACCGATGGCCTGATTAGCCTGGGTTCGATCGAGCTGGCGCTCCAAATGTTCGATCAGGCGGAGCCGCTCCGAAGGTCCGGCGCGTCGCCGGTTGCCCGGCGGCGAAGCGATTTCTATGCGGCGAGGCTCCTGGAACATCTCGGCTACTACAAAGAAGCGGTGCAGCTCTTCGAGGCCGTGATTGCCGATGCCTTCGATCAGGAGGCGTACCGCGAGGCGTTTCTCGACCTCCTCTATATCTTCAGCGTCCATATCCGACAGGGCGCCACGGAAAGGGCGGTGGCGCTCTGCCGCCAGGCGATCGAGCGGCTCGACTTCTTCGGCCTCGGGCACGAGCAGCTCCGCACCGTATGGAAAGAACTCATGCACGCAGCCATGCGGCAGGCAGTACGCCTTGAGGCGCTTGCCGACGTGCGGCAATTCCTCATGGTCCATTGGAAGACTCCGGCGGCCAGGGCGCCGAAGTTTTCCTTCCAGTGACATGAAAATGCCCGAGCGGATGATCCTCGGGGTTGAAGCTGATGGATCGAAGGAAAGAGAAGGCGGTTACGCGCAGTGAGGAGCCCCGACATCCGCCGCTCGAAGGCGACCCGGGGTCCCGCAAGAATGCGCAACTGCTCTGCCAAAGCTGGGGGTTGGAGAGTCCGGCACCCCTGGTCGGCCGGGTAGGGCGGTCGATGACCAATGCCTGGCCGCCAAGGCCTGATGGCTCCAATCACCGCCCGCCCGCCGCCCTCAGCCTGCCCGATTCCAGCGGCTCGGAGTCCGAGTTTGTTCCCGGCGGGCTTGGGACGGGCGTTGCTCACGGTCGCCGGAAGCGGGGCCGACGCTCTACCTCTCCGCAGGGAAGGGTGGTGGCCACCCCCACACCTATCAACTTGGGCCTTCCCGCGCGAAGGGGCGCCCGCCTCTTGGGGCGCCCGCCGGCTGCCGGCGAGTCGATCGCCGGGCCGGCGCGGCGGCGGCGGGCGGCGCCTGGGAGCGGTGGCCGAACGGTGGGGACGGCGGGGTGGGTGGGGAGGGCCGGGGCGGTGGGGACGGGGGGCCGGGGGGGGGGGGGGGGGGGGGGGGGGGGGGGGGGGGGGGGGGCCGGAGGGGGGGGGAGGGGGGGGGGGGGGGGGGGGGCGGGGGCGGTGGGGACGGCGGCGGCGGCGAGCTTTTGCAAGCTGGTCGCAAGTGGCGGCAGGCACCGGGGTTGGCGGGACGCATACGATTGTAGTCGCCGCAAGTCCTTGAATCCAGGTGACCGGAAGACGCCTTGGCGGCGTGCCGTGTACCAAAAACCGCGGAGCGGTTTTTGGTCTCCTCTGGCGTGCGGCAGCACGCAGCAGCGCTCGGCAAGCGAGACCGATGGACAGGGCAACGCGGCGCCGCAGGCGCGAGGGCCGCGCGGGTTGCCGAAGCCAAGGGGGTCGCGCTGGTGGCGGTGGTGGGGATGGGGCAGGCGGGCGGGATCGGGGTACGGAGAGCCGGTCGGGCACCGGCGGCGGACGGCGCGAGCGGCGGGATGGGCACAGAGGTCGATTCGGTCGAGGTCCCCTGATTGCCGGCGGGGTTGCGGTGCCACAAAGGGGTGGATGGATGGCGGCGGCGGCGAGCGCCGCGGCGTAGTCCGGCGCAGTCGGGCGCAGTAGATTGCACTATAAAGTGATTGGTCGTAGTCCGGCGTTGATAGAAAGACAAGGGTCGCCCTGGCGGCGATCCTGGTGCAGGCGCCGCGGCTGATGGCAAGTCGAGTCTCGGTCGGCCCCGATCGCGGCGAGCGAAGCGAGCCGCAGATGCCGGAGCGGCGGTGCCATCCGCAGAGGTGGATATCGGGAGCTGACGCCCCTTGTGATGGCAACGCCGAGGGCCGGGCCTGACGCCGGCCGGCGAAGGCTACGCGGGTGGGCTGCCCGTCTGAAGCTAACCAACGACGCTCAGAGGTGGCATCGGCCGGGGCGACGAATTTGGAGGCTTCAGGGGCCGGCGGCAAGGTAACGACATCGACCCCCTTACCTGGAAATACAGAGCTGAAAAGGAGGGCGGACCTGAGCGCGGGTATTGGGCCAGCGCTTGGTCTTGTAGGGTAGGAGGTGTCCTGGTTCACGGTGCCCTGGGGGTGCGCCAGAAGATTTCGCTGAGTGGTTGAGATCGGTCCCAAGAGGCCGCCCACGCCCTCCTGCACGTGAAGAATCGTGCACCACAGTTCGATAACTGGTCGGTCGCCGGGAGCGAACCTCGCAGACTTCGCGAGGATGCGCGCCGCGATGGCGCGATGACCGGGTTTGGTGGGGAGCGCGGTGTTCCGGTCTCGGTGACCTGCGAGGTACGGCAAGCGGTGAAGGCTTGGCAACATCCCCCGGCCAGCGAGAGGGAGCGGCACTCGCTTTGTTGCTTTTGCAGCGAGCGAAGCGAGCGCAAATCCCTCGCAGGCTATGGCATTCGAGCCGCAGGCGAGAATGCCGGGTGGTGAACGAAGGCAACAGCCGCGGCCGAGGCCGTGCGCATGCGCGGCAAGGTCGGTGTCCGCGAAGGCGGGCAATGCCGATCGTTCGGGCAAGGGCGCCAAGAAAAAAAGAGCGCTTGTAGGGGCAGATGGGTGGCTGCGGCGAGTGCCTGGTGCGGCAGGTAGCGACCGAGCGGTAGGGTTGCCGGGGGAGCGCGCAGGTAGGCAGGCGTGCTGGGGTCGCGCCCGCTGGCAGCGTCGCTCGGGTCGCTGGCAGCTGCGCTCAGCTGGCCGGGCAGCGGCGCTCAAGCGCTGGCAGCTTGCCTGGGTCGCTGGCAGTGTCGCTCGGGTCGCTGGCAGCGGCGCTCAGGTCGCTGGGCAGCGGCGCTCAGGCCGCTGGTGCACCGGCGCTCAGGTCGCTGGGCAGCGACGCTCAAGCTGCTGGCAGCGACGCTCAAGCGCTGGCCGGTGCGCTCGGGGTCGCTGGCAGCGGCCGGCCGGCATCTTGCTCGTCGGGCAGGCCCGGCAGCTGGCGGCAGGGTGCCGGCACCAGCTCGAGCGCCGCCAGCTGCCGGCAGCTCCCATAGCGCTGCCAGCTCCTGAAGCGCATGTCCCGGAACGCAGTGATAGGTGCAACTCTAGTGGTGGGAACCGCATGGAGATCAGACGAATGGATCTGTGCAACCTGAAGACGCCTCGCCAGATCGTCGACTCTTGCCCAGGTCTGACGATGGGAGGACTGCGCAACTTAGGGGCTGGAAGCTTACCTCCCCAGGCCCAGGCCCAGGTCCGGGCCACGGTCGATGGCATGGGCGACGGCACGCGCGGCCGCCTCGACCGGCGAGGCGACCTTCGGGGGCAGCAGGAGGAGGACGCTGTCGAGGGTGGCGCGGCCCATGCCGCGGATCGCAGCCTCGATCCCGTCCTGCGTGGCGCGGCCGGCCGCCTGGAGGTTGCGGAGGCTGGACTCGACTCGCGCCAGCTCGCGCCGCAGCTCGGCGGGGCGCGGCAGTCGGGCCGGAGTGGCGCGAGCCGCCGCGGCTCCTGGCAGCTCCGGCGGTGCCGCCCTGGTGGATGATGGCTGCGGCAGGCGGTCCGAATTGGCAGCCAGCTGCGCGTGCACCGACTGCTTGGCGCCACGCAGGCCGGCGAGGCCCCGATGGTAGTCGTAGAGGCTGCCGGTAAGAGACGCCACCGCGGGGCGGTCCTGAATGGGTCCATGGCGGAGCGCCGCCAGACGGGAGCGGTCCCGGAGCCTGCCGTAGGTGCGGACCTTCCCCTGGTTGAGGCGATCGGGAGCCGCGGGGTCGCGCAGCAATCGACGAAGCGCGCGGCGGGGATCGGCGTAGACCTGGGTGGCCGCCGCGGTGACCGACCGGCGGAGCGCGACGACGCGCAGCCGGGAATCGCGCAGGGCGTCGAACGCGGCCACCACCTCGCGGAGGGGACGCTGCTCGCGGGTCGCGGCGACGGTCTGGGCGGCGATCTCGTGCAGCCGGTCGACGGCGCGGCGCAGGTCGGCCGCCGCGTAGTCGCTGGCGAGGTCCTTGCGGCCGGGGCGCGCGGACCGGCGAAGGCGCTCATGGCCGGCGGCCGGTTGGTTGCCGTCGCGGAGGGCGTCCACCCGTCCGCCGGCAAGCGGCTCGGGCGTGGCACGCTGCCAGGAATCGCCTGCGCCAGGGAGGTGACGGCGAACCTCGACGGCGGCGCTCGGATGGCGCTCGAGAAGGCCGCGGAAGGCGTCGCCGGCGCCGATCGCGGCAAGCCGCTCGGGATCGCCGAGCAGGATCACCTTGGCACCGCGCTCCTCGGCGTGGGCGAGGACGCGGCCGAGCTGGCGCACTGCCAGCGCTCCCGCCTGGTCGAGCACCAGGACCGAGCGGGCATGCAGGCCGCCGCCGGCCTGGGACCAGGAGGGCTCGAGCTCGCCCAGGGTGCGGGAGCGGATGCCGGTGCCGGCCTGCAGCGCCGCCGCGGCGCGATCGGTGAGCGCGGCTCCGAACACCTCGCGGCCTTGCTCTTGGTAGGCGGCGGCGATGGCGCGCACCGCGCCGGCCCTGACGGGTCCAGCGGGACCGACGATCTGCGCCAGGTCGGCGCCGGTCGTCGCGTGGAGGACGGCGGCGCGCGGCGCCGCGGCCAGACCGGCGGCGGCGCTGCCGAAAGGCCGGGCCGCGACGGCAGCATCGAGGCGATGGTGGCCGCGCGACGCCAGGCCGGCGGCGGCAGCCAGGAGCCGCGCTTCGGCCCCGAGGTACTCGCGGGTGGTGTAGCGGCTGACGCCGCGGTCGTCCTTGCCGAGATCGAGCAGCTGGTCGGAGCGCAGCGCTGCGCGGACCAGCGCGCCAGGCTCCGGCTGATAGAACGCGGCGCGGCGGAGGTCGCCCTCGGTGAAGGTGGCGAAGGTGCCGGTGAGCCGATCGATCAGCGTTGCCGCGCGCTGCTCGAGGCTCGCACCCGGCGGTGGGGTCGCGGCTCGCGGGCGAGGCGGCGGGATCGCCGGCGGCTCGGGGTGCGCCTGGCGGTGCTCGTGGAAGGTCTCGTCGAAGCGCAGCGCGAGCTTCGGTCCGCTCAGCGAGGCATCCACCCGGGAGAGGGCTTCGTAGCCGGAGCCGTCGGTGACGACCAGGCCCGAGTGGCGGACGGCGGCCGCGAGGCGGAAGCCGTGGGTGGCCAGCCGCCGCTCGAGATCGCTCCAGCCCGCCGCCTCGGCGAAGGCGGCGGCGCCCTGGTCGCGAACGCGATCCGCCAGCGGCTGCCGAGCGCTGCGCAACGCGAGGTGGAGGGTGGTGGCGCTGAGATCGGGGATGCCTGCGCCGCGAGTGTCCGACCGCATCAAGCCGTAGTCGATCTCGAGCAGCCGGAGAGTGCCGCTGACCGTGCACAGGTCGCGGCGAACGCTCCAGGTTCGGCCGTCGTGGCCGATCCGGTTGACGACGACGTGGACGTGGTCCCGGTCGGTGTCGTGATGAGCGGCGACGAACGCCTGGTGGTCGGCGAGCGCCAGCTGCCGCATCACCAGGTCGAGCGCCCGCTCCCACTGCTCGCGATCGAGGTGCTCGCCGGGGAGCAGGCTCAGGCCGAAGTGGTAGACGGGCTTGTCGACGCGCGGGTTCTCGCCGGCTTGGGCCCGCATGACCTTGGCTGCCAGCGCGGGAAGGTCGATGCCTTCGAGGTTGCGGTAGGACACCCAGGCGGGGCGGTCTGGGTCGGGCCGCGCGCCGCGGCCGCGCGAGAGGTACGCAATGAGCCGGTCGAAACTTCGGCACCAGCCGGTGCGGGCGCCTCTGGCGGAGAGGGCTCCGCCCTTGAAGAACGTCATGCCGTAGGCCTCGACGGACCGGCGCTGTCGGCCGCCAGCAGGGCCGCGCGCAACGCCCAGATCTCGCGCCGCAGGTCCGCGACCGCAAGCGCCAGCTCCGAAGGGATGGCCGCGCCGCCGCCAGCGGGGTGGACCAGGGGTCCGAGCGTGACGCCGGCCCGGTTGACGGCGGCGATCGCCGAGCGCACTGCAGACTGGCGCACGATCGGCTTGAAACCACGCAGGATCCGGCGGATGAAGGCACCGTCCGTCATCGCGCAAGCGCGAGCCTGCTCGTGGAGGGCATCGTACTCAGCATCCGTCAGCAGCGTATGCATCGGCCGAACGAGCCTGGCGCCGGGCGGCGGAGGCGGGAGCGAAAGAGGCGCCACGGCAGGTGGCCGCACCCCGTCCGCGGCGTGGAGCGCAACATGGCGGACCCAGGTGGAAAGGGCGAGTCCCGAGGCCGCGGCGGCGGCCTCGAGGCGCAGCCGCTCGGTGGCGGAGACCATCACGGAGAAGGACTCGTTTCTTGCCATCGCTTGCGTTTGGCAACCCGTCGTACCTGAAACCCGCCAGCGTATGGAGTCTATGGAGTAGTCATGGCAAAGTCAAGCCTATTTCATGGTCACATTCTCGGAATTCCGGCCACGTCTCCGCCTGCCGCTTCGCGGCTCGCCATCGACGGCCTGCGAGCGGCCCGGATGTCCGGCTTGCCTCCCCCCGGCGCTGCAAGGGCGGCTCAGGCCCTTGACACCTGGCGGGCGCTTGGGAAAGAATCGGTTTGCAACGCAGACCGGTTTGGGAGTGTGGAGGAGCCGGCGGCGCGCAGGAGGCAGGACGACGATGAGCGACAGTCCTTTCGAGCAGATCGCACACCTTGACCGCCTGGTGCACGAGCCGGCGCGGCTCGCCATCCTGGTGGCGCTGTCGGCCTGCGAACGGGCCGATTTCCTCTTCCTGCAAGGGATCACCGGCCTGACCAAGGGGAATCTGTCCTCCCATCTGGCGCGGCTCGAGGAGGCGGGCCTGGTGGTGATCGAGAAGCGCTTCGTGGACAAGAAGACCCAGACCCTCGCCCGGCTGAGCGACCCGGGGCGGGAGGCGGTGGAAGCCTACTGGCGCGAGATGGCGGAGCTGCGCCAGAGCGCCGCGCAATGGCGTCCGGCGGTGGGCGAGCTGGCGCCTTCCAGCTAGGAACGTGACCCCATGAACCCCAACGATCTCGATCGCATCCGTTTCGTCACGCGCCATTTCCAACGGCTCCAGGGCTTGCAGGCGCTGGTGCCCTTCGGCCTGCTGAATCTGGCGCTCGGGGCCCTCGCCGCCATCTTCCATCGCCAGCCCGCCCCCGCCTCCAAGGCGGCCTGGCTCTACTGTCTGCTGGCGTCTTGCGCCGGTTGCCTGCTGCTGGGTTTCCTCGCCAAGCTCTACTACGCGAAGCGCTTCGGCGAGGTCGAGAGGCAAACGGCATACGACGCGGCCCGGCGATGGCAACCCGTGCGAGCTCATGACCAGCTCACGGTGTTCAGCCCTGCCGGCTTCGTGCCGCGGATCGCGTCGTCGCCCATCTTGTCCGGCAGGCAATGGCTGAAGATCGCGCTTGGTCTGGCTGCATCCGCGCTGGTCTCTGTCCTGTACATGAAAGTCGTCATGGAGGGATCGCCGGCCGCGCTCGCGCGAATGGAATACCTGATCCTGGGCTCAGGCTACGCGGCGTACTGGATCTGGCACGGCTCTCGGTCCTACCAGGCTCACTATCTGGTGATCGGGGGTCTGCTGGCGGTCCTGGCGGCTCCCGGGAGTCACTCCGGGCTGCTGCTGCCGAACCTGGCCGGACCGGGGATCGAACGCGGCCTGTTCGGAGTGTCGCTGATCGCGGCCGGTCTGCTCGACCACCGGCTGCTGGCCCGCACCCTGAAACGACCGGCGGCGGAGCCGGTCGAAACGGTGGCGGCGGAGTCTATTGGCGGGGTGGCTGGCCGTCGAGGACTCTGATCTCGTCGTCGAGGCCGAGCAGCTCCCAGCGCTGCAGGGCGAGCGGGACGTTGCCGTTGCGCCAGACGAAATCGTGGAAGCCGCGCAGGTCGAAGTCCTGGCCCTGGCGGCGGCGGGTCTCGGCGAGGAGGTTGACGATCTGTAGCTTGCCGATCTGGTAGCCGATGGCGAAGCCGGGCGCGGCGGCGAAGGAGGCGGCCTCGGCACGGGCGGTCGGGGCGTCCATCGGCACGGCGGTCCGCAGGTAGTCGGCCGCCTGGTCGATCGAGAAGCTGCCGAGCGCCAGGCGCACGTCGACCTCGACGCGCAGGGCCCGCAGGCGGGCGTAGTTCCAGATCATCTCCCGCGTCCTCGGGCTGTCGTCGAAGAGGCCCATCTGCAACATCATCTCCTCGGCATAGAAGCCGATCCCCTCGTTGGCGCTCGAGTCGTACCAGTGCCGCCGGATGGCGTCCGGATGGCGGCGGGCGAGCGCCAGCTGGCAGCCGTGGCCCGGGATTCCCTCGTGGACCATGTCGGCCCGCGGGTCGCGCGCCATGGAGAGGGCGAAGTAGCCGAGCGCCGGCGACGGCGGCGGCACGTAGCGCGTGGAGGTCGGGTCCGCCAGGGGCGCCAGCGGGAAGTCGGTGCCTTCGCCGAAATCGGCGAGTGGCGCGACGTAGGCGGGGAGCGGCCGGTAGACGTAGTGAGGCAGCCACGGCGGCACGGTCAGGATGCCGCGGGCCGCGAGGAAGCGGCGGATGGCCAGCTCGTCCCGGCGGGCGCGGGCGATCTGCGCGGCCTGGCTCGGCAACAGCGGCAGCTCCGGCAGGCCGCGGTCGCGCCGGCTCTCGAGCGCCTCGGCGGCGACCGACCTCGCCCATTCCTGGCGCCCCATGGCGAGGATCTGCTCCGGCGTGAAGGGGAGCAGGGCGACCTGGCGGAGGAAGGCGACGTAGGGCTCCCTGCCGACCGCCACCGCGGCCGGCATGCCCGCCACCCGCGACCGCAGCCAGTCGCGATAGGCGTCGAGCGCCGCCGCGGCGCGCGGGACCTCGGCGTCGAGGCGCTGCCGGCTCGCCGCCGCCAGCAGCGGGCGCAGCGCCGCCATCGCCTGCCGCAGGCGGCCGCCGGCGTCCTCGAGGTCGGCCAGGGCCAGGCGCGCGAAGGGCTGGACGGCCTGGTCGAGGTTGGCGCGCGCGTCGGCCAGGGTGCGCGGGAACGACGCCAGCCGCGCCACCACGTCGCGGCCGCGCTCCGGCGTGAACGGCGGCGGCGGCAGGAGCGCGTCGAGCAGGGCGCCCAGGGTCTGCGCCAGGTAGAAGCCGGGGTCGCGGCGCCAGAGGCGGACGCCGTCGAGCTCCCAGCGCACCCGCGCCAGGGCCGAGCCGAGCAGGCGGTAGTCCACCTGCTCCGCAACCGTCGGGTGGGCGGGGTGGGCGCCCGGCGAGGCCGCACCGGGAGGCGTTTGCCGAGCGACCGCCGATGCATGGGAGGGGTGGGCGCCGTGTTGCAGATCGCCGAGCGCGCGCCAGCGCGCCGTGAAGCGCTCGAGGTCGCGCCGGCGCGCGGCCACCGCCGCCGCCGACCAGTCGGGCGCCCAGCCGGGAGGGCGCAGGATGCGCGGGATGTCGTCGCCGCTGATCGGCTGCCCGACCGCCCGCCAAGCCCAGAAATCGCTTGCCAGGCGCTGCAGGTCGTCGGCGGCGGCGGATGGCGGGGTTGGCGACGCCGTAGGTTGCGCCGCCGAGAGCGGCAGGACCGTCGAGGTCGCCAGCGCCAGGATTGCGGGCAGGGCCGGGGCGCCACGCAGCGCCGCCGGCACCGCGAGTGCCGCGGCCGGCGGCAGCGCCGAGGACGGGGTTGCGGAGGGCGGGGTTGCGGGAAGCGCCGCCGGCGCGGGCCGGAACGCGCCCAGGAAGGCGAGCAGGGCGCAAGCGGCCGGCAAGGCGAAGCAGGCGAGTCTGGCCAGCTGCCGCATCGATTTCACCTCGGGGTCACCGCCGCCGAGCCTAGCAGCTCGGCTCGCCGGCGGGTACCGGTGCGGTGCCTCCCGGCCGGGGAAAGGAGAGGCAGGATCCGGCTGGCGGCCGGCTGCCTCGGATAGACTTCCGGGCGCGTCGCCGAGAACTGGAGCCACCTGGAGCCACCTGGAGCAACCGGCATGGAAACCAGGTCCCCGCCCATCATCCGGCCGGCGGCGGCCGGCGACGCGACGCGCATCGCGGAGATCTACAACCAGGGCATCGCCGAGCGCGGCGCCACCTTCGAGACCGCGCCGCGGACCGCGGCCGACATCGCCCGGCGGCTGGGCGAGGACGCCGAGCGCTATCCGCTGCTGGTGATCGAGGACGACGGCGGGCTGCTCGGCTGGGCCGCGATCGGGCCCTACCGGCCGCGCGCCTGCTATGCCGGGATCGGCGAATTCTCGATCTACCTCGACCGCTCGTGCCGCGGCCGCGGCCTCGGCAGGCTGCTGCTCGCCGAGCTGATCCGCGCGGCGGCCCGGCGCGGCTACTGGAAGCTGGTGTCGCGGATCTTCCCCGCCAACGCCGCGAGCCTGGCACTGTGCCGCGCCTGCGGCTTTCGCGAAGTGGGAAGGTACGAGAAGCACGCCCGCCTCGACGGCAGGTGGCTGGACGTGGTCATCGTCGAACGGCTGATCCCCGAGAACCAACCCGACACGCTTGGCGGGTGACGGCAATCGGTGCTAGGTTTCGGGGCGCGGCCGAGCTTGCCTCTCCACGGCCGACCCGAGGGAACCTCGCCATGAAGGGAGCCGTCGAGCCCCGCCTGTCGCGCGGCCTGCGCGATCTGTTGTCCGAGCCAATGCTGGCGCGCCAGCAGATGATCGACACCATCCGCGGCGTCTACGAGAACTACGGCTTCGTGCCGCTCGGCACGCCGGCGATCGAGTTCCTCGACGTGCTGAAGGGGACCGCCGGCCAGGAGACGCAGCAGGCGATCTTCACCGTCCAGAACCCGGAGCGCGAGGCGCTCGGCCTGCGTTTCGATCTCACCGTGCCGCTGGCGCGGGTGGTGGCGCAGTACCCGGAGCTGCCGCGCCCGTACCGCCGCTATCAGGTGTCGCCGGTGTGGCGCGCCGACAAGCCCGACCGCGGCCGCTACCGCGAGTTCATCCAATTCGACCTCGACTCGGTCGGCGTCGCCTCCGAGCTCGCCGACACCGAGATCATCGCCGGCATGTGCGACACGCTGGCGGCGCTCAGGGCGCAGCCGTTCCGCGTCCGCTATTCGAGCCGCGGCATCCTGAACCTGCTGCTGGCGGCGGCGGCGGTGCCGGAGGGCGGCGGCGCCGACGTGCTGCGGGTGCTCGACAAGCTCGAGAAAGTCGGCATCGACAAGGTCAAGCGCGAGCTCACCACCGGCTACAAGGACGAGTCGGGCGATCCGATCCGCGGCCTCGGCATGGCGGCCGAGCAGGTGGCCACCATCGAGCGCTTCCTCGACATCCGCGCCGACGCGCGCCAGGAGGTGATCGCGCGGCTGCGCGAGTTCTTCTCCGGGAGCGCCGAGGCGGCGGCGGAGATCGACCTGGTGGAGCGCATCTCGCGCCAACTCGCGGCGCTGGGCTACGGCGACGAGCAGGTGACGCTCGACCTGAGCATCGCGCGCGGCCTCGCCTACTACACCGGGCCGGTCTACGAGGCGGTGCTGCTCGACGCGCCGCAATACGGCTCGGTGTTCAGCGGCGGCCGCTACGACGACCTGGTGATGCGCTTCCTGGGCGAGAAGGTGCCGGCGACCGGCGCCTCGCTGGGCGTCGATCGGCTGCTCGCCGCGCTGCTGCATCTCGGCAAGGCGGGCGGCAAGAAGGCCACGGCGCAGGTGCTGGTGGCGCGCATCGATCCCAGCCTCGAAGAGGAGTGCCTGGCGATGACCTGGGAGCTGCGGCGCGCCGGCATCCCGGCCGAGCTGTACCTGGGCGGCGAGAAGGGCGTCGGCAGGCAGATCAAGTACGCCGACCTGACCGGAGTGCCGATCGTGCTGCTCTATGGCTCGACCGAGAAGGAGCGCGGCATCGTCACCCTGAAGGACATGGAGGTCGGCCGCGAGCTGGCCAAGAAAGTCGACGCGCGCAACGAATGGCTGGCCCAGCGTCCCGGACAGCGCGCCGTGCCGCGCGGTGAGCTGGTGGCCACGGTGAAGGAGATGATGGGGGCAGCCGCGGCAACGGCGGCAACGGCGGCAACGGCGGCGCCCTAGGAGCCGCTGGGACGCGAATGGTGTCTGGTAGTGGTGGGGAGTGGGGTGTGCCGGGTGGGGTATAGTGGCACCGTCCGGCCGTTTTTCACGGCGCCTCAGGAGACCTGCCGGCGGTTGATCGACCCGGCCGGCGCCACCGGATGCCGGCAGGCTCCATACCGAGCGCCATCGCGAAGGAGATGTTCGATGCGCAGCCCCTGGATACCCGCCGTGTGCCTGTCCCTTGCTCTCCCCGTGATCGCCTTCGGCCAGGTCAGGGCGCCCAAGATGAGTGCTTTCGAGGCGTCCGCCCCGCGCCCTGAAGCGACCTGCACCGCCTTCACCACGATCGCTTGCGGTCAGACCCTGGACGGCAGTCTCAGCAACACGGACTGCACCCTGGCAGACGGCACGGCCGTCGATTACTACCACTTCGCCGGCACCAACGGCGAAAGCGTGAGCGCGACGCTCACCAGCTCGGCCTTCGCGCCGCTGATCGAGCTGCTGGATCCCAACGGCCACGTCAAGACGTCCAACTCGAACTCGCAGCCGGGCGCGGCGACGGTCCAGCTGACCCTCGATTCGACCGGCACCTGGACGCTGGCGGCCAACAACAACGCCAACTCGTTCCAGTCCGGCGCCTACACGATCAACCTGACCTGCGGCACCACGGGCGCCCCCAAGTGCCCGCTCAACAGCGCCACGCTCTGCCTCAACAGCAGCCGCTTCTCGGTCACCGCCACCTTCGATGCCGGCGGCGGTAACGCCGGCAACGCCCAGGCCGTCGACCTGACCACGGACACCGGCTACCTCTGGTTCTTCGAGTCGACCAACGTCGAGGTGGTGATCAAGGTGCTCGACGCCTGCGCGCTCAACGGCAAGTACTGGGTGTTTGCCGGCGGCCTGACCAACGTCGCCACCGCCATCACCGTCACCGACACCCAGACCGGCATCCAGAAGGTCTACAAGAACCCGGCCAACACCGAGTTCCAGCCGATCCAGGACACCGCGGCTTTTTCGACCTGCCCGTGAGCTCGTGAGCTGATGCCGGGGCCGTCCGCGATGGCGCGGCGGCCCCGGTGGTTCGCGGGACCGGGACGGGGTGGCGGGGCGGTTTTCGCCAGCGACGCCGGCGGCGAGGTACTGACCTAGATTGTTTTCCTCGGCCGGCCGCCGACGTGCTTCACGGCCGGCAGCAGCCCGACCAGATCCGCGATGGGCCACAGGTCCGGGGTAACTCCGGCCGCCAGGGCCGGGGTCTACACAAGAATACAGGGGGCCTTGTGGGCCCCCTGGGGTTAGAATTATCGACGCGTCTGCTTACCCCCATTGGCTAGAGGGAAGCCGCGCCGATGGGTCGCAATGGCTGTAATGCTACCTACCTAGATTATCACTTGTCAACCGGTTCTTCAGGAGGCAGTCAGCAAGCACCACCACAGAATACGCAGCAAAACGTGGCAAATTCCCTGGGGGGCAAGGCGTGCCCATACGAGTGATGGTCTTTGTTGACTACTGGAACTTTCAGCTCCGGTTGAACCAGCTTGAGGCGAGAGAGAAGGGGCTACCTGACTTCCGGTTCAAGGTGGACTGGGCAGTCCTCGGTACTGTGCTCGCTCGAAAGGCGTGTGAAGCGGTCGCGATTACCGACCATGCCTTTGAGGGGTGCATCGTGTATACCTCCTTCAATCCCGGCACAGATGAGGGTAAGAAATTTCACAATTGGGCGACAAATTGGCTCGGAAGACAGACCGGCGTCAGAGTCGAGATCAGGGAGCGGAAGCCCAAGAATCCGCCGCGCTGTCCTAGCTGTCATGCGGAGATACGAACGTGCCCGAGTTGCAAGCAACCCATCAAAGCAACCAGCGAAAAAGGAGTCGATACCCTGATCGCAACTGACATGATCCGGTTAGCGTGGGAAGACGCATACGATCTCGCCGTCTTGGCGACCTCAGATGCGGACTTGATCCCTGCGGCCGATTTCTTACGGCTGAAGGCCCGGAAGGTGATCCAGGCGGGATTTCCCCCTCCGGGAGCGGACCTCGCGAGGGCGTGCTGGGCGTCGTTTGACGTGTTTCCTCAGCGGGCAGAGTTCACGCGCCCTTAGGGCCATCTCCAGCGCGCCGCTGCCGCCTTCTTGGCTATCTCTCTACGCCTCTCCGGCCTCAGCCCCTTTGCCCGCTTCTCCCCGCCCAGGCTGGCCCCCTTCGTCTTGGCAGAAGCGGCCGTCGTCCGGAGTCGGCGGGACCCGGCGGGGTTGGCGCTGCGCCTGGCCCCGCTGGAGAGCGCAGGCGCCGGACGGTATTGCCCGACGGCATGAGGCTCGCTCCTCGCGTCGGGTCAGTCTGGCGAGGTGTTCACGGCACCTCGCCGGGCCGCTTGGCTGTCAAGGCCGGCCGGGCAGCCGCCAGGTGCGGGAAAACCATCTAGACAGTACAGCCGGCGAGCGGCGTTTGACGGCCTCGCGACGGAGCCGGTATCATCGCGACATGCTGGAACCGCCGAGCACCATCGACGTCTGCGACACCCCGACCGCCGAGACCGCCGCCTTCGGCAGCCGGCCGGCCGGCTCGCCGGCGCTTGGCAGGCATCGCGGGCTCGCCGCTGCCGTGCTGGCGGCGTCACCGGCACCGGGCGGTCGTCGCGCGCCGGGCGGCGTCTGGCGCTGGCACGTCCACCACGCCTACGACTAGCCGAGGCGCTTCGCCCCGGCCGCGGACCCGGGACGAGGACCATGGCTCCACTCGCGACCTCCCTCCGGGCTCCGGAAGGAGGTTTTTGATTTTCCGGCCCCTTGCTGCCCCCGCCGCCACCAGCGGCCGCCCTTCGGGAACCTGCCGGTGAGGGTGTCGACCGCCCTGCCCACCGGCGTGGCGGCGCTGCTGTTCGAGAGCGCGCGCGCCCGCCGGCAGCTGGAGGGCCGCCTGACGGCGCTGGTCGAAGGGCATGGCTACGCCGAGGCGATCCTGCCCATCCTCGACTACCTCGAGCCCTACGAGTCGCTGCTCAGTCCGGCGAGCCGCGGCGAGCTCTACCGCTTCATCGACCGCGACGGCGAACAGCTCGCGCTGCGCGCCGACTTCACGCCGATGCTGGCACGCCTCCTGGCGCCGCGCCTGGCGTCGCTGCAACTGCCGCTGCGGCTCTTCTACCGCGGCGACGTCGTGCGCTACTCGGAAAACCGGCCAGGCGGCCGGCGAGAGCTGTACCAGATGGGGGTCGAGCTGCTTGGCATGGGGAGGCCCGCCGCGAGCGATGCCGCGGAGCCGGTGACCGCGGCGGCAGCGATGGTGGCTACCGCGGCGGCGGCGGAGCGGGAGGTGCTGGAGCTGTTTCTGGCCGCCCTCACCGGCGGCGACGGTCCGCGCCCTTCCGGAGGCCCGCGCGACGGGGTGGGTGCGGCGGACGCGGTGGATGCGGCGGACGCGGTGGATGCGGCGGATGCGGCGGACGCGCCGCAGGTCGTGCTCGGGCTTGCCGGCTGCCTGGATTCGGCGCTGGCGGCGGCGGCGACCGCCACCGGCCTGCCGGTGGCCGAGCTGGCGACGGCGGTGGCGCGCCGCGAGCGCAGCGTGGTGCGCCGGGCCGGCGGCGTGCTGCTGGCCATCGTCGAGGCCGGGGTGCCGGCGGCGCCGGAGGAGCTGGGGGCGCCGGCGGCGGCCCGCCTGCGCTGGCTGCTGGCGTTGCGCGACGAGCTGGCGGGCCGCTTCCCGGGGGTGCGGCTGAGCGTCGACCTGGCGGAGTTCGCCCGCTTCAGCCGGCATCCCGATCTGGTCGCCGAGGCCGGCGCGCGCTCCTATTACGACGGCCTGGTCTTCCAGGCCTACGCCGGCGCCGCGGCGGTGCCGGTCGGGGCCGGCGGCCGCTACGGCAGCCTCTTCCGGGCGCTCGGCGCCGACATCGACGCGGTCGGGTTCTCGCTCAATCTCGACGGCCTGCTCGAAGCCGGCCAGACGGCGGCCGCGGCGCCGGCGGTCGCGAGACGCGGCACGACCGCCGGGTCGGGGGGCGGGCCGCGATGATCCGCGTGGCGCTGCCCAAGGGCCGCAACCTCGAGCCGGCGCTGGGCGCTCTGCGCGCCGCCGGGCTCGGCCTGGCGGGATACGAGACGGGCGGCCGCGGCCTGCGCACGGCGCTGCCGGCCGATGAGGTCGAGCTGCTGTCGCTCAAGGATTGGGACCTGCCGCTGTACGTCGAGCACGGGGTGGCGGATTGCGGCATCGTCGGCAGCGACGTGCTGGAGGAGATCGGCGGCGACCTGCTGGTGCCGGCGCGCCTCGCCGCCGGCCGCTGCCGCTTCGCGCTGATCGGCCGCTCCCGCGAGCTGCCGGCCGCCGGCTGCCAGGTGCGCCTGGCGACCAAGTATCCGGCGACCGCACGGCGGCTGGTCGCCGGCCGCTCCTGGGGAGCCGAGATCGTGCGCCTCTCGGGCTCGGTCGAGCTGGCGCCGGCGCTGCGGCTGGCGGAGCTGGCGCTGGACCTGGTGCAGACCGGCCGCACGCTCGCCGACAACGGGTTGGTGGAGATCGAGGCGGTCGCCGAGGTGGCGCCGTGTCTGGTGGTGAACCGGGCCTCGTTCCAGCGCCATCGCTGCCGCATCAACGACTGGCTGGACCGCCTGGAGGCGGCGGGAGCGGTGGCGTGAGGGGCAGCTCGCCGCTGCGCGTCGTCGCCGCCGGCTCGCGCGCCGGCCGCCGCCGCATTGCCGAGCTGACCGGGCGCGCGGCGGCGGTGCTCGACGCCCGCACCCTGCGGCAGGCGGCGAGGATCGTCGAGCAGGTGCGCACCGGCGGCGACCGCGCCCTGGTCAAGCTGGCCCGCCGGCTCGACGGCGCGGCCACGCACACCGCGGCGGATCTGCGGCTGGACGGCGCGGCCGCGCGCGCCGCGGCGGACCTGCGGCTGAGCGCCGCGTCCGGGGGCGCCGATGCGGAGCTGCCGGCCGGCTTCCCGGAGGCCCTGGAGCGCGCGATCGCCGCCGTGGAGCGCTTCCACGCACCCCAGGCGCGGCGCGGCTATCGGCTCGCCGCCGACGACGGGGTGGAGCTCGAAGAGCGGGTGCTGCCGCTGGCCCGGGTCGGCATCTACGTCCCGGGTGGGCGCGCGAGCTATCCCTCGACGGTGGTGATGACGGTGGTCCCGGCGCGGCTGGCGGGGGTGGCCGAGATCGTCGTCGCCACCCCGGCCGCCGCCTTCCGGGAGAGCGCCGCGCTGCGCTACGCCCTGTTGCGCCTGGGGGTCGAGGAGGTGTGGGGGCTGGGCGGCGCGCACGCGATCGCGGCGCTGGCCTACGGCACCGAGTCGCTGCGGCGGGTGGACAAGATCGTCGGCCCCGGCGGCGCCTGGGTCACCGCCGCCAAGCGGCTGGTCGCCGGCGACGTGGCGATCGACGGTCTGGCCGGGCCGACCGAGGTGGTGATCGTCGCCGACGCCGGCGCCGACCCGGCGCTGCTCGCCGCCGATCTCCTGGCCCAGGCCGAGCACGACCCGCTCGCCGCCGCGGTGCTGGTCACGCCGGACCGCGAGCTGGCGCGGCAGACGGCGGCGGCGGTGGGCAAGCAGCTTGCGGCGCTGGCCGGCGCCGACACCGGCAGCGGTGCCGGTGGCGGTGCGGGTGGCGGTGCCGGTAGTGGTGCCGCCGCCGCCGCCACGGCGCGGGCGGCGCTGGAACGCTTCGGCGCGGCGCTGCTGGTCGACGACTTGGAAGAGGCGCTGGCGCTGGTCGAGCGGATCGCCCCCGAGCACGTGCAGCTGGTGGGCGCCGGCGCCGAAGCGCTGGCGGACCGCGTGCGCTCCGCCGGCGCGGTGTTCCTGGGGGCGTCGACGCCGGAGGTGTTCGGCGACTACGTGGCCGGTCCCAGCCACGTGCTGCCGACCTGCGGCAGCGCGCGCTTCGCGTCGGGGCTCGGCGTCGAGGACTTCGTGCGCCGCAGCCACACGGTGCGCTTCTCGCCGGGTGCGGCGGCGCGCTGGGCCGAGGCCGCGGCCTGCCTGGCGCTGGCCGAGGGGCTACCGGCGCACGCCGCGGCAGCGCGACGGAGGCTGGGATGAAACCGCCGGCGGATCCCGCCGCGCTGGTGCGTCCGGAGCTGCGCCGACTCGACGCCTATCGCCTGGACCGGTCGCCCTGCCGGCACAAGCTGGACCAGAACGAGTCGCCCTACGAGCCGCCGCGGCGGCTCAAGCGGCAGGTGGCGGAGCGGCTGCTGGCGGCCGATTGGTCGCTCTACCCCGACTTCCACGCCGACGAGCTGCGACGCGACCTCGGCGCCTTCCACGATTGGCCGGCGGACGGCATCCTGGTGGGCAACGGCTCGAACGAGCTGCTGGACCTCTGCCTGTCGGCGCTGGTCCAGCCCGGCGGCGAGGTGCTGGGCAGCGAGCCGAGCTTCGCGCTGTACCGCATGATGGTGCTCAAGGCGGGGGGCGTGCCGCGCTTCCTGCCGGCGGCGGCGGATCCGGCGAGTGGGGCGGATTCGGCGAGCGGGGCGGAGCCGGCGAGCGCGGGTCTGCGGCTGCCGCTGGCGGCGCTGCTTGCCGAGGTGGCGCGCCAGCCGCGGCGGCCGCTGGTGCTGTGCTCGCCGAACAACCCGACCGGCGAGGCGCTGGCGCCGGCGGCGGTGGCGGCGCTGCTGGAGCGGCTGGAAGGGCCGCTGCTGCTCGATAACGCCTACGGCGAATTCTGCCGCCACGACTACCGGCCGCTGCTCGACCGCCATCCCCAGCTCATCCTGCTGCGCACCTTCTCCAAGGCGTGGGCGCTGGCCGGCCTGCGGCTCGGCTACCTGCTCGCCGATCCGCGGCTGGTCGCCGAGCTGCTCAAGGTCAAGCTGCCCTACAACCTCGGGCACGCCGGGGTGCTGGCGGGGCGCGCGGCGCTGGCGGCGGCGCCGGCGGCGCGGCGCCGGATCGCGGCGATCCGGGCGCGCCGGGAGCAATGGCGGCAGATGCTGGCGGCCGCCGGGGCGGGACTCGAGGTCATGCCCTCGGAAGCCAACTTCCTGCTCGTGCGCTGCCCGGGGCCGGCGGCGGCGCGGTCGCTGCGCGACGGTCTGGCGGCGCGCGGCATCCGGGTGCGCGACGTGGGCGCCTATCCCGGCCTGGCCGGCTGCCTGCGGGTCTCGGTGGGCAGCGGCGCCGCGCTGCGCGCCACCCGGCGCGCGCTGGCGGAGATGGGCGGCGCTGCCGGCGTGTCGGGCGCTGCCGGCGTACCGGGCGAGCCGGCCGAGCCGGGCGCTCTCGGCGTACCGGGTGGCGGGGTGGTCGGCGTGGTGAGGGACGGAACGGGTGGTGGGGCGACGCCAGCCGAGGCCGCGGGAGCCGCGGCGGCACCGCCAGGCGCCGCCCGGGTGGTGGTAAGCGCCGCCCGAGCGCCGGTCGGGGCCTCAGCGGCGGCCGCCGCGACGGCGGATGTGACGGCGATGCCCGCCGCAATGCCGGATGCGCCGGCGATGCCCGCCGCGATGTCGGAAGCGATGGCGGCGGCAGGGACACGGGAGGTGCCGGCGGCAGCAGGGACGCGGGAGGTGCAAGTGGTGGCGACGACGCCGGATGCGATGGCGGCGGCGGCAGCGACACGGGATGTGGTGATGGTGGCAGGGACGCGGGCGGTGCCGGCAGCGGCGGCAGCGACGTCGGATGCGATGGCGGCGGCGGCAGGGACACGGGAGGTGCTGGCGGTGGCAGGGACGCGGGAGGTGCCGGCAGCGGCGGCGGCGACGGCGGCTGCGATGGC
>Ga0210405_10000360_pt1 | contig 63151 bp, 56 predicted proteins | sample IncBWH11MmetaG_FD_155492 | JGI IMG/M metagenome (GOLD analysis project Ga0210405, IMG submission 155492) | Forest soil microbial communities from Barre Woods Harvard Forest LTER site, Petersham, Massachusetts, United States - Inc-BW-H-11-M | ecosystem: Environmental > Terrestrial > Soil >...
TAGTCGCTGGGGTGCTGTTTGGAAAGCAACCCGCCATCGCCGCCGCGCCCGTGGCCGCCACTCTTGGTTTTGGCCTGCTCAATTGGAGCACGATCGGCGCGGTGCTCACCGCGCTCGTTCCCGCAATGTGGGCCTACAATGGCTTCAACGACCTTGGCGACGTAGGCGAAGAAATTCTGCACCCCGAAAAAAACATTCCGCGTGCCATCATCCTGGGATTGCTTACGGTGGGCGGTCTGTACCTGCTCGCGAATGTTGTGTATTTCCGCATCCTGCCATTCGCGGCGCTGGCGCAATCGCAACACGTCGCCTCTGACGTTGTGCAGACGTTCGCCGGCAATCGCGGCGCCGTTTGGCTGACGATAGCCATGGCCATCTCCGCGCTCGGTGCGCTCCACGTCGTCGTGCTGACCGGCGCCCGCATCCCCTACGCTATGGCGCGCGACGGAGTCTTCTTCCAATTCGCCAACCGCATTCATCCTTCGTTTCGCACTCCCGGCGGCTCGCTTCTCTTTCTCGGCTCCGTCGCCGCATTGCTCGCGCTCAGCGGAACATACGAAGAGCTCTATTCTCTGTTCGTCTTTGCTGTCTGGATTTTCTTCGCGCTAACTTCAATCGCCCTGCTTCGACTGCGCAAAATCGAGCCCAACCTTTCTCGCCCGTACCGCGCCTGGGGCTATCCCCTGACGCCTCTCATTTTTTTGATCGCCGCAATCGCTCTCACCGCGAATTTGTGGATGGTCCGCCCCGTGCGGTCTTCCCTGGGTCTGCTAGTCATCCTCAGCGGCATTCCATTCTTCTACCGGTGGCGAAAGTCCGCTCGTCCTTCCAGCGCAACTGCCGAGAACGATTGACGGCCGCAGAGATGCAACTAACTCGAACGTTCAGTGTTCTATCTTTTTAAGTCGTTGAGATTGTCGCGGCGACGCTGATATTCTGGAGACTCCACCCACCCACCCCAGTCACTACACCTGTACCTGAAAAGGCGTTTAGACATGGATGCCGACAAACTTCGCGTTGCCCGCGATAAACTCACGCGCGTCTTCCGCTATCTGGAAGCGCTGAATCAACACCGCAATCCGGCCAAGCGCCAGATTCGCGAACAGCCCTGGAGTCTCTGGTTGCATGGGTTGCCCGATCATCCTTGTATCAAGCGAGGTGCGGGCAAATCCCAGTCATCCAATGGCAAGTCCGGAAAAACACAACCCGCTGATGGGGACAACGAGAGATTTGTTCTAAAGGTGGAGCGGCCCGTCCTGAGCCGTCCTCCCGAGCCACCCGAGGAAACTGCCATTTGGCTTCAGCCTGGATGGGACGATCCATCCGAGGAAATTCTAATCCACCAGTCCCGAGACGAATCGGATCCAGCGGGCAATCCTCGCGTCGTGAACTTCGATGACAGCAAGACAAGAGCCGCGGCCCTCGAGCGCTGGAGGCTTTTGCGCGATGAGTGGGCAAAAAGTGAAAAGCCCGCTCGAGCGGCCATGAAACTCTTCGAAACTTTGTACGCGCTCTACGGACGCATCGATCGCGAGGCGGAACGCGTCGAACTCGTTCTGGGAGACGGCATCCTGAGTTGGAGCCGCGCCGAAGGAGACATCTACCATCCGATTCTACTTCAGCGCCTGCAACTTCAATTCGATGCCGCAGTGCCGGAGTTCACGATCTCGGAAGCCGACCAACCTGTGGAACTTTATTCGGCCCTCTTTCAATCGATGGCCGATGTGGATGGACGGGCCATCGGCCGATGCCGCGAAGAGTTGGAGCAAGAAGGCTTTCATCCGCTAGTTAACGGCTCAACTTCCGGATTTCTCAGACGCCTGATCATACAGTTGTCTCCCCGCGGAGAGTTCCTCGAGAACAAAGCACCTGCCGAGGAGCAGAGTGATCCTTGCATCGGCCGCCAGCCGCTCCTATTTTTACGCACCCGTACTTTGGGATTCGCAGCGGCCATTGAAGGTATCCTCGAGGATCTTCGGTCGCGCGAAGATCTTCCCTGGTCCCTCTTAAATATCGTTGGCGAAGAATCGCCGATTCTCACCGCGGATGAAACGGAATTGGCCCCAACCCAAGTGGCTGAAATGGAAGCGGAGGTTCTGCTAAGCAAGCCCGCAAATCCAGAACAGGTACGAATTGCAAAACAACTCGAACAGCACGGAGGAGTTCTGGTACAAGGCCCTCCGGGTACCGGAAAGACGCACACCATCGGCAATTTGATCGGACACCTACTGGCTCAGGGAAAGAGTGTTCTGGTTACGAGTCACACGACAAAAGCATTGCGCATGGTGCGGCATCACATCGTTCCGGAGTTGCGTCCTCTGTGCGTGAGCCTGCTCGAGAGCGACCTCGATAGCCGCAAACAGTTGGAAAGCGCCGTGGGCTCGATCGCAGAAAGATTATCGCGAGCCGACGCAGGCTCGCTGGAGGCGGAAGCCAAGAAGCTGGAAGCAGAACGCAGCGAAGTATTGAAAAAGCTGGACGAAACCCGCAAACAACTTGCGGAAGCACGCGGCGACGAATATCGGGACATCGCCATCGCTGGAAAAACATGGGCTCCCTCCGATGCCGCCCGCAAGGCCGCGCAGGAAAAAGAGACACTGGGATGGATTCCAAGCCCCGTCGCCGCCGTAGCTCCTCTGCCGCTAACGGCCGGGGAGCTGGCCGACCTCTACCGCACAAGTATTTCCATCTCCCGGGAAGACGAAAGCGAGCTTTCCAGTCACCTGCCGGAACTCCATGATCTTCCGAGGCCGGAAGACTTCGAGGCGTCTCTGAGCGAGCGAAACCGCCTCAGCATGGAGGACCTGGATTTTCGATCCGATCTCTGGCAGCCGGGGACTTCACAGGGCAGCCCCGACGAAGTGCAAGCGCTCGGCGCCAATCTGGCGCAAGCCGTCGAGCTTCTCTCGGGGAAAGAAAAATGGAAGCTGGCCGCCGTGTACGCAGGCAAATACGGGGATGCGCATCGCCAGCCCTGGGATCAATTGGTCAGCTTCGTGCGCCTCGTTCACCGCGAGGCGGCCAACGACCAAGAGTCTTTTGTTAAATATGGTCCTCAACTTGCCGCCGGCTCGGATTATGAGGATCAGGAACGCATCGCCGGCGAAATCCTCGCTCACCTCGAACAGGGCGGGAAGCTCGGCTCGTTCACATTGTTCACGCATAAGATGTGGAGCCAGTTCATCGAAGCAACAAAAGTGAACAGCGCACCTCCGCGCACGCCTGAACATTTTCAAGCGCTGCGCAAACTGGCCCGGTTGAAGAAGCTCCGCCAGGAGCTTTGCAACCGTTGGGACCGACAGGTGGCCACGCTGGGAACGCCGCCTTCCGAACAGATGAGTGAGGATGCGGAAAAAACGCTCATGCAGTTTTGCAATGGTATCGAGGAATGCCTCGAATGGCACGACCGCACCTGGCTCCCGCTTCAACAGCAACTGACGGACATGGGATTTAAATGGGACAAGTTTCTTGCCGGGCAACCCGTCGTGGTGGGCGCAGATGGAGAATTGGTCCGAGTGGGAAAAGCCGTCAACGATGAGCTGCTGCCGATCCTTGACTCGCGTTTCAAGAAGCTAAAGTTGTTGCAGCTAGAAGAAGAGTTCCGCGACCTCAAAGCCAGACTCAAGCTTGAGGCGCGTGTCGCGAAATCCTCGAAAATAACCGCCAAGCTGCTGGGCGCAGCGAAAGACGAGGATTCCAATGACTACCGCGACGCCTACGAGCGGCTGCTGGAACTCAAAAGCCGCCAGGCCGACCTCGATCTGCGCCGCGCACTGATTACAAAGCTCGAAAGCGCCGCGCCTGCATGGGCGGGCGCCATCCGAAACCGCACCGGTGCACACGGCCGAGGCGAGCCGCCCCGCGATCCTGCGGCGGCGTGGACTTGGCGCCAGCTCAACGACGAACTCGACCGCCGCTGCAGCGTTTCCCTCGAAGCGCTGCAGACCAAATGTGAAAAACTGCGAGAGCAACTTCGCCGCGTCACCGTGGGGCTCATTGACAAGCGCGCGTGGTCTGCACAGGCTCGTCGTACCTCCTCACGCCAGCGTCAAGCTTTGGTGGGGTGGCTAGACACCATACGCCGTATCGGAAAAGGACACGGAATTCGTGTTTCGCTTCTGCGAGCCGAAGCCGCTAGAAAAATGTCCGAGTGCCGAAGCGCGGTTCCCGTCTGGGTCATGCCGCTATCGAGAGTTGTCGAGAATTTTGACCCGCGCATCACTCGCTTCGACGTGGTCATCATCGACGAAGCCAGCCAAAGCGACGTCATGGCGCTGGTCGCGCTCTATCTCGGCAAAACGGTGCTGGTGGTCGGCGACCACGAGCAGGTCAGCCCATCGGCCGTGGGGCAGGACCTCGGCATCATTCAAAATCTCATCTTCCAGTATCTGCCTGGAATCCCCAACGCCGACCTCTATGACGGTCAAATCTCCATTTATGACCTCGCGCGCCAATCCTTTGGCGGCACGACATGTCTCGTGGAGCATTTCCGCTGCGTGCCGGAAATCATCCAATTCAGCAACCTGATTTCCTACGATCAGCGGATCAAGCCTCTGCGTGATGCCAGCCGGGTTCGTCTGCGGCCTCACACGATCGCATACCGCGTTAGCGGTTCAAGCCGCGACGGTAAAATCAACCGGCAGGAAGCCATCGGCGTCGCTTCACTGCTTACGGCCGCGTTGGAGCAGCCCGAATACAAGAAAAATGACGCGGGCCAACCCACCGGTTTCGGCGTAGTCTCCCTGGTCGGCGACGAACAAGCGCTGGAAATCGATAATCTACTTCGCAAGCATATTTCGCCGGATCGCTACGAACTCCACCGACTCCTTTGCGGAAATGCCGCTCAATTCCAGGGTGATGAGCGCGACGTGGTGTTCATATCCCTCGTCGACACGGCGCAGCGCGGACCGCTGTCTCTTCGCGACCAGGAATTGTTCAAGCAGCGTTTCAATGTGGCCGCGAGCCGGGCCCGCGATCAAATGTGGATCGTGCACTCCCTTAGCCCGCAGAACGACCTGAAGGCGGACGATCTCCGCCGCCAATTGATCGAGCACGCTCAGGATCCCGCCCGCCTGATGCGCGCGCTGGAAGAAAAGGAAAATCGCGCGCAATCCGCCTTCGAGCGCGAGGTCATGAAACGTCTGCTGGCGGCGGGCTACAACGTGGCTCCGCAATGGCGTGTCGGAGCATTCCGAATCGATCTGGTCGTCGAAGGGGAGGGGAGACGGCTGGCCATCGAGTGTGATGGCGACCGCTATCATCAGCTCGAAAAGATTCCTGAAGACATGGACCGCCAGTCCGTCCTGGAACGGATGGGCTGGATTTTCACGCGTATCCGCGGCACGGAATTCCTGCGCAACCCCGACCGAGCGATGAAGCAAGTGTTTGAAAAACTCGAGTTGCTGGAAATCTCCGCCGCCAATCCGAAAAAGGAACCAACCAAGCTGGTGAAGCCCTCTATGGATCTCATCGAGCGCGTCATCCGCCGGGCCGAAGAACTGCGTCGCGCTTGGGCGGGTCCCGAAGCAACCTCGTCGCCGCGACAGACCTCATCACAAGCGGCAAGACAAGCCACGGTGTCGTGAAGGGCTGCCCGGTACGCGGTCACACTGATGAATGAGTTCAAATCCGGTGGCGAAGAAAGTTCGAAAAGGTGAGTCGTGCCAGGTACCTCAGTAAAATTTACAGACTCAGTAAAATTTGCTCCCGGCCAAAAATCACGTCCGGTTCGAGCGCACTTGCAACACTCGAAATACCAATGACTTAAGCATTTTCCACTTTGGAACCGCATAAGCATCAATAAACACTGTCCAGCTGCTCTCACCCCTTCCGTCCCCAGGAAGCGGAGGCTTGGCCTCCGAAATCACGGCTTGAAGACCCAAGGCAAGCTGGGTCTCGAGCAAGACCACACATGTCGCGCTGGGGAAATCTCAAGCATCCCCTTGCCGCGTATTCGCATTTTTCGGGGGATTCATGTGCCCATCCATCTTGCTTGTGGACGTTTCTTTTTCTAACCGCGCGAACTGGCAATCATTTCTCGAGAATCAGGGTTATCACGTATCGACGGCAGAGGACGGAGATACGGCGCTACGTCAGTGTCTCTTTCTTCTGCCTGATCTGGTTCTGGTGCATGATTCGCCGCCAGAAATTGATGGCTTCGAGCTTTGCCGTCGCCTGAAGGAAAATCCTCTCAATCAACTTGTACCGGTCGTGTTGATAAAGTCTTCTTCAGATTCCGCGGATGCTTCGAGTGGCCACCGCGCAGGTGCGGACGACTTCTGGGGAAATTGTACTTCGCTCGGGGAAGGTCTGGGGCGTATCCAGTCGCTTTTGCGGCTCAAAAACTATATTGACGATCAAGCAAGGGCAGTGGTGCTTTCCTTGGCGCGCAGCATCGAAGCAAAAAACAATTTAACTGAAACTCATTCCGAGCGGATGGTGGGACATGCGATTCAGCTCGGCAGTACGCTAGGTCTGCGAGAACCAGAGCTGCGGGACTTGCGAATTGCATGTTTGCTGCACGATGTCGGCAAAGTGGCGATCCCGGACGAGATCCTTCTGAAGCCAGGTCCCCTCAACGCCGAAGAACTGCAAGTCGTAAAGCAGCACCCGATAGTCGGAGAAAACATTTGCGCACCCCTGAAATCACTTCGTCAAATTTTGCCGATTATCCGGCACCATCACGAGCGAATGGACGGGAGCGGGTATCCCGACGGTCTTCTCGGAGAACAAATTCCCGTCGCGGCGCGAATTCTGCAGATCGCAGACATCTACGACGCCCTTACCACCGAACGCGCCTACCGGATCGCCCTATCCTCGGAGCATGCGCTGGAAATTCTTCGCCTGGAAACCATGAATGGGTGGCTCGACGCGTTCTTGGTGAGCGCATTCGCACGGATCATCCGGTCGAGGGATTACGCATCGATTGGTGGCAGATCCATGCTGGCCTCCTACTTTGCACCGTCGCGCCCACCGGAACACTTTGGGTGTCCTGAAGAACTCTAAACTGCAACCCGAATTTCGTTGGGACATCGGCACATCGGAAAGAGGAGGGCGCGCGGCCCTAGCCATGCGGGGAAGAAACCAGCGCGCCCCTGGACGTTGTGATTGAAACGTGACGGAGAGAAATCAGCCTTTCAGGGAAACCGTCACAGGCTCAGAGAGCTTGAACGTGAGCGGGGTTTCGGGACGAAGATGAATGTCCTTCTTGCCCGTGAAAAAGGCAACGGCTGTTCCAGCACCTGCGCCGACAGGACCGCCGATTAAGGCGCCCTTTCCTCCAGCGGCGATAGCGCCGATCAAGGCTCCTCCTCCGGCGCCGCCGCCAATCCACGCGAGATTGCGCTTCTTGTGGTTACCACCAACTCGCCAGGAAGACGATGTTCGAACACCGTAGTTCTGTCCGTTCACGGTGACGGTTTCCAGCGCGAGTTGCAAACGTGCTCTGCCTTTTAGTCTCCCAGAGTGCTGTGCATCCACCACCAAGCCCTCGGCGTAAGCACCTTGCGGAATGACGGTTTTGCCGTCAATAAGGACCGGTTGCGAAACCGTAGCTTCGAAGTGATCGCCGGGCCTGCTTTGATCACTCGCGAGCGCTTGATCAAGGGTCACGTGGATCGGAGTGGATTCTGGCACAGTAAGAGATTCAGGTTTTGAACGGTGTGGCAGCGTCGCTGCAGCAACTCCCAACGCCACAGCAAGCAGAGCCGAACCGCCAGCTATCAAGTAGTGCCGCTTGGTAAATGGCATGAGCACCTCCCCTTAGTCTAGAGGCAGACCGTTTTCCAAAGGCTGCCCTTCTAAGTTATTCAAGGCAAAGGTTGTGTTGCTGTCTTAACTCCGCGTGTTGGGTAACAAGTTCAGAAGTTGAGAAATTTTGGAGTACTGGAACTCCTGAGCTCGAAGCGCGTCGTCAAACACGATTTGCAGAATAGAAAAATGTTTCGAGATCGTATCGACTTAACAGAATTCAATCGGAGGGAAGCTTTCCAGCCGATATTTTTCACGAAGCGCATTCCGCGGGGTTGCCCCTGGGATGCAGCGACGAGGCCCGCGGCTTTGGGGCAGGGCCTCATCGCTTGGTTTCACAGTGAAGGTGAGTTTGTTTCGTCGAGTAAACTAGTTCTGTCTATTGATATTTTGGTTTCGAGGATAGACAAATTCCTGTCCCATGTTATCGCCGGGGTAAAACCAACTGCGAAGGGCCATTGGCGAATCACTCGGGCGTTCATCAAATTCGAAAATGGTTTTGTCCGGAGGATCCAAACGGTAGTTTGGGATGGTCATAATTGTTGCGAAGATTTGGGTTTCGTCTTCATTCCAGATCTGGACGATGTGGCGGTCGGAGATGGAGTTGGCAAGCTTGAAGACATAGGTTCCAGCGGGCAAAACTTGCCCGGGGATTTCTACAGGATCGGCGAAAGTTACAATAGTCTTCTTATCCCACAGGTCAGCCCTGGCTGCTGTCGCGCATGCGGCACACAGCATTGCAGCACACATCGAGAGTTGGCTGGAGAGAACTGCTATTTGGCCGGTTTTCAAAAAGATGCTTCGATTGTAGCGACGGTTGCCTGCTGCGGTGTCACCCAGTCAAATAGAAATAGAACGCGAAATTTCTCGACAAAAATACTTCGGGCGCAGGAAGGGCGCCCGGTGGCGCGACGCACTCCGGAACAAGGCCGCTTGGGGAGTGCTTAACGCCCAAACATGGAATACGACACGCCTTGGGACTCGCGTGCTGGGGGCGGCGGTTGCGTTTGTGGAATCTGACGCCGCGAGGCCGCCGCGATGGCGCGTTCCGCCGGACGATTGGCGATGCGGTCGAGAGCGTCAGCAATGCGAGACAATTCGAATGTAAGCTGGTCGATCGCGCTCGACCTCTTCAGCACGACGGTTCGTTTTCGGTTGAAGTATAGAATGATGCAGAACCCCAGCCCAATCACGAGGGATACACCCGCCATAAAAATGTCGTGACTTGTGATCGTGATACTTCTGCCCGCAATGGAAATCACGTGGTCCGATAGCAAAGTTTCCTCCCGGCTGGGACTTTTGGATTGTTTGCCTGTGGCCGGTGGTGGAGCCTATTTCATGGGGCTGATGGTGCGCAGGTCTACAGTCCCACTTGCATGCCTGCAACTTTACGACCAGGTACGCATTGCTTCTAACAACCACTAGAAGATTCAACTGCCTAGGCCGTGCGTCTGCAGCAAACGCTCGCTGAGGCAAGCAGTGTGGCGCATGTAGATTTTTCCAGCGACTTAGACTTCTTGCATCCATTGGCAGGTTAAGTGCCGTTTTCCGCCTAATCTTCATCGGGCAAAATCTTCATCGGCAGCGTCTTCGCAGGGCGCCCCACGGCAGGTTCTTTAGGGCTTTATGGCCACGCCTTCTGGCAAGAGGGCCACGCCTGATATTGTGGCCGCCACGGTGTTTGTGGCTGTGCTGATTACCGTGACGTCGTTGGAAATTCTATTGGAGACGTAGGCGAAGGCTCCATCAGGAGAAACTGCCACGCCTCGAGGGATGCTCCCCGCCTGCACCGTGGCGATTACCGCATGGGTGGTGGTGTTTATTACCGAAACAGTGTCATCAACGCTGTTCGGCACATAGGCAAAATTCCCGTTCGGCGTGATGGTGACGGCGATAGGCGAGTTTCCCACGGCAATCGTGCTCACGACGGTGTTGGTCGCAGTGCTGATCACTGAAACGGTGTTGGATGAGTAGTTCGCGACGCACGCGAAAGCGCCGCTTGGGGCCATGGCCAAGCCTGTGGGGTTGCTGCCCACGGGGATAGTAGCAATCACAGAATTCGTGGCGGTGGCGATTACCGATACGCTGTTACTAACCTGATTTGACACGTAAGCAAAGGAGCCGTTCGGCGTGACAGCAACGCCCCATGGGTTAACTCCCACGTTGATGGTGGCTACGACGGCTTTGGCGGCAGTGTTAATCACCGATACGCTGTTGGAATTCTGATTCGCCACGTAGGCGAAAGCCCCGTTCGGTGTGAAGGCCACGCCGACAGGAAAGCGCCCCACTGGTATTGTGGCCACAACGCTGTTCGTCGCAGTGCTTATCACCGATACGTCGTTGTTGGGATAGAACCAGCCAGAATCAGTGACATAGGCGAAGGCTCCATCCGGGGAAATCGCGGCTTGAAGGGGCTGAACCCCCACTGGAATCACGGCGATCACCGACCGGGTCGAAGTGTTAATCACCGAGACGGAATTCGATTTGTGCGTAGGCACATACGCGTAGGACTGGGCTGCGGCAGGAACACTCCACAAGCTCAAGGGCAGAAACAATGCAATCCAAAAAAGCTGCCGCATGTGCTGAAGGTGTCTCTTCCGAAGTTTAGTCTTTGACTTCCGAGACTGTAAACGGTTGCAGCGAATCATTAGAGTTTCCTCTCCAGGTGTCTTTGAATGAACTCGACTCAACTTTCCGAGGCGTAAATTAAGCAACGATCCGACACTTTGATACCGGTACGCGGGCTGTCGAGCAATCCGGTAAACGCTGCATTCAACACGCCAGAATTAATTGATGCCGCATGAAGAAATGCCCTGAGAGGATTGGGAATCAAGACGTAGGCCCGGGATAGGAGCGCGCGAGGCGCTGCTGGGTGAAAAAGTGGCTTTGCTTTGGGCGCCCCGCTAGCGGCTCAGGTCTTTACCTGAGGCTTGTTACGAGAGTTTACTTGATTGAGAAAGGGGGTTTCCGATGGTATTGCCTATTCGAGTTCCTGGGAATGCAGGCGGCGAAACGAGCCTTTATCGTTTCGGTGAAGCAGGGCTAAGCAATGCCGTTAAGCATGGGAAGGCCGGCCCCGTGTTGATTCGCGTATGTAGAGAAAATCGTGCGCTATTTTGTTTGATCCGGGACGACAGCGCAGGTTTTAATTCCAGCCAGGTGCGTGCGGCACGTGGCTGGGAGGGCTCAGAATGAATCTCCACACACGAACGGGTAATTGGAGTCGGCGGAACGCTGCAGATCGAATCCCCTTGCGGGCGCGGCACAGAGCTTTTTATTCGACTTCCATTGGAGGGCGGCCATGCCAATTCGGATTGTACTCGCTGATGACCATGTGCTAGTGCGTCAGGGGCTGAAATCATTGCTCGAACGGGAGAGGTTTCAAGTTGTTGCGGAAGCCTCCGACGGGCAAGATGCAGTTCGATCGACAGAAACGCACCATCCCGATCTCGCGATCCTAGATATCAGTATGCCGACGCAGAACGGGGTTGATGCTGCTCGCGAACTGGGGCGGTCCTGCCCAAAGACAAAATCAATTCTTCTTACGCAACATGAAGAAGAGCAGTACATCCACGAAGCGCTTGAAGCTGGCGTGAAGGGATACGTCTTGAAGAGCCAGGTCGCAAACGATCTGATTCATGCGATTCAACAGGTCTGTCGAGGAGAGATCTACCTGAGTCCGGGCATATCGCGTGCGCTGGTGGAGGCGTACCGCACCAAATCAGATAGGCCAGAGGATCCCTTGACGGTGCGCGAACGCCAGGTGTTGCAATTGATTGCTGAAGGAAAATCCACGAAGGACACGGCTTCCCTTCTTGGCATCAGCGTCAAGACGGCCGAGTCTCACCGCATGAGGCTGATGCAGAAACTGGACATTCACGAAACAGCAAGTCTAGTGCGCTACGCGGTTCGACGTGGGCTGGTGCAGCCCTGAATGGAAAAAGCTGGAGCCGTTTGGGCGCAGCGGATATCGGACTGCTACCGATTCCATCCGAGTTCCATGCTTCGATGTTTCTAAAGCGATCTGGTGGTTAGCGGCAGGCGTTCTTACCGAGTTTCTTCAACCTCTGGACAGCTTGGACATTACCGTTTTTTGATGCCACCCTCAGCAAGACGAGCGCCTGTTCACAATTCTTCGGGACGCCGTCGCCCTTCAAGTAGAGCTCAGCTAGCGCAACTTCTGCTGAGCTATCTCCCGCCCCAATAGCGGACCAGAGCTGTCGCGCGAGTGGACTGCGAGTCGCCCTAAAATGCGGGTCTGCAGAGTGCTGTGGGGAATTTTGGTGATGTGCAAATTTTGGCTCAACGAGGTCGGCAGTTTGCGGATTTGTCGGAGCGGCAGCGGGCGGGTCGAGCTGACTTTGAGTCTCCGTGACGGGAATTTCCGGAGTTGGTTCGGGGACGGATGATTTGGCCCCCTGGTCCGGGTTGGAGATCGGAACAGGAGTCGATGGAGAGGCGTCAAGCGGGGAATAATTTTTGCCTTTGAGTCTCATCCCGGCGTGGATGAGTAAATCGCCGAGCCCGGAGCGGAAATTTTGTAAAAACAATATTGGGGCCGATACAAAAACGAGAGCAAGGAATCCCGTTGCGAGACCCCGCAGCAAACGTGGCTTGGAGAAAGCGGCCAGCTTTTCTTGTGAAAACGTCTCCGGCCAAAGTGCTTTTGTTGAGAAACCAAGAGATGCGGGAGCCGATATGCCGTCGACATTCGTAAAAGTTGGCGATGCGTTTTGCGAGACTGGAGATGGCGAAAGGAGGCCCGGCCCGCTGTTCCGGGGGCCTGAGCAAGAGTCCGTCTCTTCCGGTGGTAGGCAGGATGGTAGCGCCAGTTTTCTGTCTGGAGTTTCTGTTTCGCCGGTTGGTGTCAACCATCGACTAATTTGATTCCGAGTGTCCTCCGTAAGTTCCGTGAACCGCAGCCCCCCGGACTTTCTTGTTTGATCCATCCAGACAATTTCGGCAGTAAGTCCGATCAACTGATTGGGATTGGGCGAGACAGAAAGGCGAACTGGGCCTTGCTGTCGCACTGCGGTAGCTGCATGGAACGCAAGACCTCGCTCGGACGCATTCAACACAATCCCCCCGCCCTCCGGCTGGAAGTAGATATAGGAAATTTCTTCCGGTCTTTCTCGACGAATGCAACGCCGTTCGGAGTTCATTTGTACCGTTGAGCTCCTTGATTCTAGAGGTGAGCGCGCCTGATCTGTGACGAACAGCGCCGCCCATGTTTGGCTAAACCGAGCCAAAGAAACCGCGTCGGTCGGCCAACAACGCGATTCTACATCTCATCTGCATGACGTTCTTTGCCACTGGCGATGGCCCGCAGCCAAGCCGGCGGACGTCCCTCTTCCCGTGCGTTCCTCAAGTTGTGCAGTTTCTGCGAGATAAGGGATTGCCACGAGTTGGCAACGCGCCCCATTTCTCCAGACGATCAGGTGTTCACCCCCAAGAAATAGAGGGAACCACCGGATTGTCTGGGAGTAGAGAAATTCCTTAACCTGCGCGCGACACTATGCCCACACGTGTTTTGCTTGCCGATGATCATTCCCTGGTCCGCCAGGGACTAAAGGCATTGCTGGAAAAACAAGGATTTCAAATTGTCTGCGAGGCATCGGACGGACAAGAAACGATTCGCTCGGTAGAAAAGACGCAACCTGACGTCGCCATCCTCGACATCAGCATGCCGATTTTAAATGGCGTGGACGCCGCTCGCGAATTGGCGAAATCATCTCCCAGGACGAGGGTGATTCTTCTTACACAACATGACGAAGATCAGTATGTGACGGAGGCTTTACGTGCCGGAGCGCGAGGATATGTGTTGAAAAGCCAGGCGGCCCAGGATCTCGTTCATGCGATACAAGAAGTATGTCGCGGATCGGTCTACCTTAGCCCAAACATTTCGGGCGCGGTCGTTGATGCCTATCTATCGAAGACCTATGCCTCCCCCGACCCTCTTTCGGGGAGAGAGCGTCAGGTACTTCAACTAGTTGGAGAAGGAAAGTCTACGAAGGAAATCGCGGCGCAACTGGGGATCAGTGTAAAAACTGCCGAATCGCACCGAGCAAGGCTTATGAAGAAGCTGGACATCCATGAAACGGCAAGTTTGGTTCGCTACGCTATCCGCCACGGTTTGATACAGCCTTGAGGACTCAGGCTTACCCTCTCAAATCTTTCAGTGATTATCCCCGCAGCAGGTGGGGGATTCACCGGATTGAGTTAAATCAGCAAAGGGCTATCTTAACTTTCAAGAGCGCGGTCCGCCTCCGTGGACAGGGCTCCCACCTCCATCCCACGACTACCGAACTGCACTGACACGGAGGCGGCCAAACTCAAAGCGTTGGAGGATGAAGCGACAGTAGAACAAGACGAGATCGCAGCAAAGGACCGTTCGTAGCTCCGGGGTGGACTTAATGACTATGGGATCAAATCGATTCAGGTTCAACAGCTGCACACGAAAGCGACCGGCACGCTTCAAATCGGAAAACAATCCGTCGGACATTGCGATCCTGAACATGGAAGTGGACGCTCAATCCTTGTTCCACCGCGGTGCCGCGCGGTTATTACAACGCGGAGAGAATAAACAGGATGACCTTTTCCAGGGATTGCTTTCGAAGGCCAATCGAGAACTCGCGAGTTTGTTGCGAGACGTGCGCACCGAGTCCCACGGCGCACTGCTCGGCGGCACTCAGAATCAACAGGTCAGTGAACTTTTGATGCGTGCGGTCCGTTGTGCCGCGAAACAGTACATGTTGCAGGCGGAGCTGGGCAATCTTGCGCTCACCGACGAATTGACAGGCTTGTATAACCGTCGCGGCTTCATGGCCCTGGCAGAACGCCAACTGAAGCTCGGGCGCAGGTCTGGGCGGGGCATGTTGTTGTTTGTAATGGATGTGGACGGCATGAAGCATATTAACGATTCGTTCGGCCATCTCGAGGGAGATCGTGCGCTAAAGCGAACGGCCGAAGTGCTGGAACGGACATTTCGAGATTCAGATGTTGTCGCTCGACTGGGCGGAGATGAGTTCGCTGTGCTTGCGATCGAAGCTGCGGGGCATAGCGAGGCCACAATCAGGGCCCGACTTTTCGAGTGTTTGAAATTGAACGACGAAAAAGAATCACCCTACCCAATTTCTCTTAGTCTGGGCCTGGCACGTTTCGATTCGGGCAGCCGCACATCCATCGCAGAATTGATAGCGAAGGCGGACCAGGCCATGTACGAGCAGAAGAAGCGAAGATGTTTCCCGCATTTCGATCAGGAGGTAAAAATTCCGTCTCAATAGGAACTTTGGAGCTTAGAGAAACATCTTCGACGAATTTCTTGCTGGTTTTTTGAAACTTTTCGGGGCCGCCCAGCCCGGCGCCGACTAACGGAAACCAGCCCGGAAGGTATTCAGCAGATGCCCGCAAGGTCAGGAAGACTCGAAAAACGAATTCGGCTGGCTGTCCCGGTCGAGATAACCAGTCTTCAGTATACGAGCGCGAATGAGCGGACGACGACGGAGAACGTGTGCTCGTTGGGAATACGAGTTCGGACTCAACAGGCTAGAGAACTGAATGAACGGTTGATGATTAGATCGCTCGTTGGCGATCTGCGAACTCTGGCGCGCGTTGTCTACTGTCAGCGGCTCCCGGATGGACACTTTGGGGTGGGATTGCAGTTCCAAGGAGTGGCCGCCCATTGGTCACATGAGTCGTCGTCAAGCAGCGCCGACTGAATCGTGTATCGAGCAATTAAGATCAGAACTCACTCGGGCTATCGCGCTGAAACTGAACTCCCAAGATCTTAGCAGCTGTTTAAGTGTGTCTTTGTTGGCTCAAATCTGAGGGATTTCCTGACCCATCTTTCCGTTAGGTACCGGATTGTTCTCAGATTCGAGCAGGCGTAGCTTGCACATGATGATTGGCTGTGCGTCCATTCGCGGCAAAGTGATGGGTGAGAGCGAATCTCTATTTCTTGGATGATTTGTGGAGGCCATAAATTGCGGACATCTTATTGCCAACTCGTTCGGTGTGAGTGAAACGGCATGACGACCTGCGACGTAGCGATTATAGGAGCTGGCCCGTACGGCTTATCGGCGGCTGCACATCTCCGGGCCGCCAACGGACTGGACATTCGTGTTTTCGGCGAGCCGATGTCTTTTTGGGAGAGACACATGCCAAAGGGGATGCTGCTTCGCTCCCCACTGGCGGGGTCACACCTTTCCGATCCTTCTCGCTCTCTAACGCTTCAAGCCTACCAGGCAACGAGCGGAAATCAGATCACCGCTCCGTTGCCGCTTTATCGGTTTACCGATTACGGCCGCTGGTTTCAATCGCAAGTCGTGCCAGGCACCGATCCGAGGAAAGTCGAACGCGTGGAGAAGAATGGGGCGGGGTTTCGGCTGACTATGGAAGACGGGGAAACCTGGAAAGCACGGCGGGTGATTATTGCGGCTGGGATTGAGCCGTTTGCCTGGCGTCCGGCGGAGTTCCAGCGAATTCCGTCCGCGTTGGCTTCGCATGCTTGTGACCACCGTGATCTAAACTGCTTCGCAGGGAAGAAGGTGATTGTAATTGGCGGGGGACAGAGCGCTTTAGAGTCAGCTGCGCTGCTGAATGAGATGGGAGCTGATGTCGAAGTGCTGGTTCGCGCGCCTTTCATCCGTTGGCTCTGGCGGCAAAAATGGTTTCATACTTTTCGGCCCGTGGCGAGGCTATTGTACGCGCCTCCGGATGTGGGACAAGCCGGGCTGAGTCATCTTGTGGCGCGGCCCAATTTGTTCCGGCGCTTGCCTCGTTCGGTGCAGAATCGCTTTGGAAAGCGCGCCATCCGTCCTGCTGGGGCGGCGTGGTTACATCCACGGTGCGAACCGGTCCGTTTCACCAGCGGACGCACGGTCACTTCGGCTTCTCCCGTCAGTGGAGGGATAACTCTCGAATTGAGCGACGGTACCAATCGGCATGCCGATCACGTGCTTCTTGCAACCGGCTACCGCATAGACATCGCTCGCTACCCATTTATCGGCCGAGCTCTTCTGCCAATGATCCACCAAATCTCCGGCTATCCTCAACTGGATGCCGGATTCCAATCGTCGGTTCCCGGCCTGCACTTCCTGGGAGCTCCAGCCGCTTGGAGTTTTGGTCCGCTGATGCGATTTGTGGCTGGCACGGAGTTCACCTCACTCGCGTTGACGCGCGGAATCCTGGGAAGAGTGCCATCACATAGGGGTTCATAAAAACTGTGGCAGCTACGGCTAGAATTCCGAATCTTGTCGAGCGTTCGACGGACGCCGCTGCCAGGGCCTCTGGCACTGCTACCGGTGCAGTGGTGATGGGCGCGGACTATCGAGCCCTCGGCGTAGTACGAAGTTTGGGCCGTCGGGGGATTCCAGTCTGGGTCGTAAAGCAGGGCGGCCATCTGGTCGCGACCGCTTCCCGGTACACTCCCCGCACAGTGCCTTGGCCAGATGGCGGCGACCAAGGAAAGATCGAGTTTCTTCTCGACCTTGGTGCCAAACATAATCTCGATGGCTGGCTGTTAATTCCCACCGACGACTACACGGTCGGCTTGGCGTCAAGCCACTGCGAAGCGCTTGCGAGAAAGTATCGGGTGACGGTCCCTCCATGGGAAAGCCTGCGATGGGCTTGTGACAAACGGCTCCTTCATCAACTCGCAAACAAGCTAGGTATTCATCAGCCGTGGACCGCCTGCCCGTTGAACAGGGAGCACCTCGCGGCGATCGATTGCCCTTTTCCAGTTATCCTCAAACCGGCTGTGCGATTGCAACCTAGCAATCTCGGCATTCCGAAGGCGTGGGTCGCCGAGGATCGCGGCTCCTTGCTGACACGCTACGACGAGGCAAGTGCGCTCCTCCCTGCCGAAGACTTGCTCGTTCAGGAAATCGTGCCGGGGGGAGGAGAAACCCAGTTTTCCTATGCCGCTCTCTGTGATAACGGACGTTCCGTGGCCTCGGTTGTGGCACGGCGCACTCGTCAATTCCCTAAGGATTTTGGCCAATTGAGCACCTACGTCGAGACCATTGACTTGCCAGAAATCATTGAGCCGGCAGAGCGTCTGCTGGCTGCGGTCCGATTCCATGGCCTTGCCGAAGTAGAGTTCAAGAGAGATCCCCGGAACGGTCGATTCAAGGTTCTCGATATCAATCCTCGAGTTTGGGGCTGGCACACTCTCTCCAAGCGGGCTGGCGTTGATTTTCCGTATCTTCTTTGGCTACTTGCTACGGGTCAACCTGTTCCCCCTTTGCGCGGGCGGGCGGGCGAGAGGTGGGTACACCTGAGCGCGGACTTGAGAGTGGCGATCGAGGAGATTTTGGGTGGGCAGCTGTCCTGGTGGGACTACTTGCGCTCGATTCGGGGCCCGTTAGAATCTGCCCTCTTTTCGTGGGACGACCCACTGCCAGGCCTCTTCGATCTGCCGCTCTTTGCTTACACGGTCGGCAAACGTTTTTTTCAGTCGATCAAGGTCTAGCTCGGTTGGCGCCTGGATGCTTGGTCATACTCGACGAAGCAGGGCAAGGCCACAGTGCCCATGGAAAGGACTAGCTTGTCTTCCGCAGGCAAAGCAACTCGTCGGGAATTTACTCGCTCTTCATTTGAGGTTTTCACTCGATTGCGGCGAGGAAACGGCTCGCATAGGGTTCCATGTGGACGGCCGTTGAGCAGGGCGCAAAAAGAACGGCTGGCTCGGACCCGGTGACGAAGTCACAGTCACGGCTCTTCGCCAGCCCTCGGGGCCGGTTTCTCGAAAGGGAGAAAGTTGCTCACGCCGTCCGCCACTTGACATGTTGTTGCTCACGAAATTGGGACTGGAATCGAACGCGGCAAGCGTAGAGAACAAGACGAGGAGGTCCAAATTGCGAATTTCCATGATTGGTTGCGGGTACGTGGGATTGGTTACAGGAACGTGCCTTGCGGAGGCCGGCCATCAGGTCGTCTGTACTGACAACGATGTCGAACGGATCGCCGCATTGAAGTCCGGCGTCGTGCCCATCTACGAGCCACATCTCGATTCCATGCTGGCTGCAAATTGCCGATCTCAGAATCTCTCTTTCACAAGTAATGCCGCCGAAGCAGTGCGCGCGGCCGAAGCCATTTTCATTTGCGTGGGCACTCCACCTCTTGAGAACGGTGAGGCCGATCTTTCAGCGATCGATAATGTCGCGCGAATGGTCGCCTCGGAAGCGCTTACTTCGAAGCTCGTGGTAGAGAAGAGCACGGTGCCAGCCCAAACGGGACAGCAACTGAAGCGCGCCTTGGGTGTCTACCGACGCGACAGCACAGTACAACTCCGCGTGGCCTCGAACCCGGAATTTCTGCGGGAAGGCACGGCCGTGCAGGATTTCTTGCATCCCGACCGCATTGTCTTGGGAGTCGAAGAGGAGGCCACGGAAAAGCAGCTTCGCGAGATTTACCGCCCCATCCTCGAAAGGCGCTTTCGCTGCCCCGTACATTTAGGGGCGTGCCCCCCGGCCAACCCACCGGAACTCTTGATCACCACAATGAATAGCGCCGAGCTCATCAAGCATGCCTCTAACTCCTTCCTGGCCATGAAGATTTCCTATGCCAACATGATCGCTGATCTGTGCGAGAAAGTCGGCGCCGACATCAAGGAGGTGACGCGGGCGATGGGTTTGGATCCACGCATCGGGCCGCGCTTTTTGGACGCGGGACTCGGTTTCGGCGGTTTTTGCCTGCCCAAGGATATCCAGGCTTTTATTCGACTGGCGGAACGCTGCGGTGTGGACTTCACCATGTTGAAGGAGGCCGAGCGGGTCAACAAGCGCCGCGTCGATCTACTTCTTGAGAAAATTCGCAAGGCGCTCTGGGTGATAAAGGGCAAGCGAGTGGGAATTCTGGGTTTGTCGTTTAAAGCAAATACTGACGATATCCGCTTCGCGCCTTCACTGGAAGTCATTCGTACTTTGCTGGCCGAAGGAGCGCAAGTGCGCGCTTACGACCAAGAGGCGATGGATAAGACCTCCGCGATTCTTCCACAAATCCACTACTGCCGCGATCCTTACGAAGCAGCTAAAGATGTTGATGCCCTCTTGATTCTCACCGAATGGGACGAATTTCGACATCTTGACTGGGAGCGCGTCTCCGACCTGATGGTCAGACCGACGATCATTGATGGCCGGAATCTCCTCGATCCCGCAGTTATGATGGAACGCGGGTTTGAGTACTATTGCTTTGGCCGACCAATAGAAAACCAAACCGCTCCCAAGGTGCCCGCTCACGCTCCCAAAGTTCCTTCGGCGGGTGTCCACATCCCCTCTGCCCCATAAACCCAGTCGGTTGCCGAGCTTCCCCAACGTTTTCCGCATCGCCGGAGCGATCAAATCCACGGTCTCCCCTACGAGCCAGAGACCCATGCCGGTGCGGGCGGTGTTCCTTTCTCTAACGAATCCATATTTCTAGCATAAACTGATTTGCTATCATTGACTTACGGACGATCCCACCCAATAGCAATTAATGTAGGACTGCGACCGACTGCCCCTTGGGGTAGAAACTTCACCGCCCTATTTTTGGCCTTCCGGGCAGTTGTTGCCTGCTGGTTTCCCATATAGCGTCCCTCATAACGGTCAGCCCCCAAATGGGACGGCCAAAAAACTGTTTTTCGGCTGAGCGTTCTCTTCTCCTGACAGGGAGTCAGGCCCGGGAACAGTTCTCGTGGGTGAGACGCACAATGAATCGTTGGGCCCTGATTTTATTGGCAATGCTGTCCGCATTCGCAAATGTGGGGTGCGCCGGAATAGTTTCGACCAGTCGCAACTCGGTTCCCACGACTCCTTCGATAACGACCCAGCCTTCGAGCCAGACTGTGATCGCGGGCCAGACTGCCTCCTTTTCGGTTGCTGCAACCGGCACCGCTCCTTTGAGTTTTCAATGGAAAAAGAACGGAGTCGCTATCTCCGGTGCGATGTCATCCAGCTACACTACGTCGGCCACCGCGACTTCCGATAGCGGCGCTCAGTTCACCGTGCTCGTTAGCAATGCGGCCGGAAGCGTCACTAGTGCTGCCGCTATGCTCACGGTTAATGCCGGTGCCGTGGCGCCATCGATTACCACGCAGCCTTCTAGCCAAACCGTGTCCGCGGGCCAGACTGCCTCCTTTTCGGTCGCGGCTACCGGCAGCGCTCTTTTGAGTTTTCAGTGGAAGAAGAACGGTGTGACTATCACTGGTGCAGCCTCCTCTAGCTACACCACACCGGCCACCGTGACTTCCGACAGCGGTGAGCTATTCACAGTGACCGTTAGCAACTCGGCCGGTAGTGCAACGAGCACCGCCGCAAGGCTTACCGTGAATTCAGTAACTTCGGCGTTGCAGATTACGACTACTCAGCTGCCCGGCGGGACACTTGGTGGTGCTTACACTTCCGCGGTTTCTGCAACCGGTGGCACTTCGCCTTATGCTTGGAGCATTTCTAGTGGCACGCTTCCCACCGGCGTCAGCCTGGCTTCCTCAGGAGCAATCTCCGGGACTCCGACCGTTGCTGGAACCTTCCCCTTTACTATCGCGGTGAAGGACAGCACTGGTGCATCTGCTTCCGCCAATCTCAGCATCAACGTTGTTACCCCTGCCGCTCCTTCCGTTTCCATCTCCAGTCCCGCCAACGGTTCCACCGTCTCCGGTACTATCTCCGTTTCCGGCGTGGCTTCCGATGCTTTACCCATCTCCTCCGTCCAACTTTCCGTCGATGGCGGGCCCTTCTCTATCGTCTCCGGCACTACCACCTGGTCTTCCACCCTCAACACCAACTCTCTCGCCAACGGCTCCCATTCCCTTTCCGCCAAAGTCAACGACTCTGCCGGGAACTCCGCCTCCAGTTCCCTCGTCGACATTTCCGTCGACAACACCTCTACTTCCACCAACTGCACCCTCTTCGCTTCCCCTTCCGGCTCTGACTCCAATTCCGGCACCAGTTCCTCTTCCCCCAAATCCTTCCAGGGCGCCGCTAACTCCACCCGACCTGGCTCCGTCGTCTGTCTTCTCGGCGGGACCTACAACCTCAGCTCTTCCTTCTATCCTTCTATCAGCGGCACTCCTTCTTCCTGGATCGTGTACAAAAACTACGACTCCACTCCCGTCAACTTCGTCTGGACCGGCTCCGCCAACGCTTCCGCCATGTTCTACATGGGCAGCGGCTCCTTCCCCTCGGGCCCCGCTTATCTCGAATTCCAGGGCCTCAACTTGAACGGCAACGGCAACGCCGCCGACGGCTTCTTCTGCCGCGGCTCCCACCATCTCCGCTTTCTCTCCAACTCCATCTCCAACACCGGCGGTTCCGGTATCGCCTCCATCGATTGCGATTACCTCACCTCCGACCACAACCTCATCAACCACAACGGCTATATCCCCTCCAGCGCCGCCAACCCCAGCTGGTATAGCTGGACCAGCGCCATCTCCTACAACTCTACCCAGTGGTTCGACAACTACTCCGGCTTCCACCACATCATCTCCAACAACATCATCACCGGCGAAATCGACCAGAGCTCCCATCAAACCGACGGCAACGGCATCATCCTCGACCTCAGCTCCGGTTCCTATGACCCCTCCACCGCCAATACTCCTCCTGCCCTCATCATCAACAACGTCGTCTACGGCAACGGCGGCCGCTGCATCGTCGCCTACGTCGTCACCAACTTCTGGATCGTCAACAACACCTGCTATAACAACGACCTGGACACCTCCGAAAACGGCTTCGGTTCGATCGAACCCAGCGACTCTCACAACGGATACATCATCAACAACATCGCCGTCGCTTACTCCACCGGCCATCCTCCTTACGAACAGAGCGGCACGGTTACCAGCACCCTGTACTATGCCGACCTCTCTTTCGGCGCTTCCAATAACTTCTCCTACTCCGATCCTTCGCAGTTCCTCCAAGCCAACCCCTTGTTCCTCAATCCACCAAGCTTGGCTGCCGGCGGCTACGTAAACGCCCTGCTTCCTTCCCTGCTGAGCAACGCATTAACTCTGCTGCCCCTCAGCCCGGCCTACGGTAAAGGAATTGATCCCAGCACTTTGTCCGGCTTACCGGCGGCCATCGTCAGCGACCTGAAAGCCCACATCTACACCGACATCAACGGCAAAGCCCGCCCGCAAGGCGGCGCTGTCGACCTTGGCGCCTATCAACACTAGGCTTCGGCTAAACGCCAGCGAGCGTTTGGTATAACCCTCAACCCAGACGGGTGGTGCCAGTCTAAAAGGACTGGCACCACCGGTGCCTCAAGGCGGATCCCAAATGTCTGAGAAGGAAAGCAAGACGACTGGGCGGGTCATTGTTCTAGTAGCGACTCAGCCGACAGACGAAGGCAAGGCCGATCGCGCTGAGCCCAATGTGACAAACCTAATCCTTCCGCGACGAAACCCCAAGGGAGGCACGAGAGTCGAGTTCCGTGCGCTTGCTCGGCAATTTATCCAAGGAGAGAGTATGGCAGTAAAGAAAACCAAAAGGGATCTACGCCCCCTTTGTTACAAACATCACGTTGAGATGAAGCCCATTCAGCTTGAAAAGAGCACTAATCCTTTCACCACCTATTCCTTGGCGTTCGCGTGTCCACTTTCCGGTTGCTTCATCTGTTATGCATGCAGGACTGGGTACTTCGGGGTAGAAGACGGCGACCAAGGCAAACGAGCCGAAGCGCCGCAGGTAAGCTGTCCTCAAGATGGACAACCCATGTATTTGGCTGAGGTTCACCCTCAGAATAGAAGCCTTCGCTTGTGGAGATGCGGGAAAGCCAACTGCCAGGGACACCGCACAATAGAAGAATTCATATTTGAGCCGAATGACCCTTTTGTAGAACAGTATCTCCGAACGAACCGATAGAGATTTGTTGGAACAAGTACTTCTGGCCATTGGTTGAGGTTGCAACTGGTCGCCCCCAACTCGAATCTCCTCCCACAACGCCTTAGGGCGTAGGGGACGGCCCTCAGTTAAGCGCGCGGGATAGTTACAAAGGACTGGGCCGCCCGCTCCCCATTTGGGTTCGAGGAATGTATGCCTCGAATCCGGGATCACGGATTACCTCGGCATTTTGTGGGTAGCTTTCCGGAGGAAGCGGCTTCATCAGGAAACCCCGCAACAAGCCCTCTACCATAAGAAGCCGGTGAAACACGCTAAGCATAGCTCGACGCAAACTGCGCTTCCGCCACGCAGCACCAGCGATTAGCAGGGCCAGCAAGACAGTCCATAGGTCCATCCAAAGGAAGTGTCGCGTAAACAGAGACCATAAAGCAGCGCCGAGGCCTACGGCCAGCCACAGCGCCGCCATAAGACTCCACATCCCTCGCTCTTTAACGTACGGCCACAGCAATTTGCTTCCCATGTGGTAGCGCACACATTGCCCTACTCCCATAAGGAATTTGCGCCTCCGTCTGCCCAACAGGCCGGATATAGTCTCTTGCGCGATCGTATAGTGACGCACGATAGGATAATCGAGCAGGAGGACTCGATATCCCGCGTGTCGGATCCGGAGACAGAGCTCAGGCTCCTCATCGGACTTGAGATGTGGATTGAAGGTTCCCACCTGTTCAAGAACTGAGCGGCGATACAAAGCCGCGCCACCCGCGACGAATGAGGCGTAGAACACTTCTTTTGGTGCAGATGTGCACACCTTTTCAGGAGGAGGAGTCTTCTCGTTCGCAGCTGGCGGGGATAGGTCGATTATTTTGCTCGACATCATGACGCCCGCCTGCGGTGCGCCTCGCATGGCGCGAAGCGCGTGTTCAAGCCAGCCCTGAAGGAGTTCCATATCCCCATCCAGAAATAGAACAAGCTCACCTTGCGTGCGCTTATATCCGACGTATCGTCCCGCTGCCGGAGTAAGCGGTCCTGGCTGGAGACGAACAACACTTATCGGATAGCGGCCCGCCAGCTCTGCAGTTTCGTCTGTCGAGGCCGAATCTACCAGTATGATTTCCTTACTGGGAATAGCGACAGTTGCTTGGAGGACTGATTCGATCAGACGCGCGACATTCCAAGCCTGATTTTTGCTGATCAACACGACAGACAACTCAATCATGAACGTATCCTTAGCTCCCGCCGAATGACCCGGGCTGACCCGGAGTAGCTCCTCGTACCGGGCGGATCGCTAGTGCGAGGTCCTGGGCTTGACGCATGGCACTAACTCACTTTCAGATTTGTGGTGGTGGCGCTCCTCGGTTAAGCAAAAAGTGCTGGAAGATGATCAGTAAATCTGGGGAGTTCGGTTCCACGTGATTTGCGCACCGCGCACTGGTCGTCGCCGGTTAATTCTCGTTCGCCCGCTACTCCGTCAACGGAAAGAGATATTTGTCCTTGAATTGCCGCAGGCCTCCAGAAGCCCAAATGGTCAAAACGATCAACGCAACGCCGTAAATGGCGGCCGCGGAAGCGCCTCTCAGAATCTCCGCTTGACTGGAGGGAAGAAGGAAATAAGCAGTCATACAGAAACCCGCAACGATCGGCTTCCAGATAATCTTCGCGACCGCGATCCCCGAAAATAGACGCGAGACGGGAATGTAGTGCTGGCAGCAGTCCACTAATCTCGTAAGCAGCAACGCAATCGCTGCGCCGCGCAATCCGTAGAAGCGGATCAAGGGCCAGCCGATCACGAAATTGAAAAGCGTATCCACCGCGACAATCCTCAAAGTGACTTTCTCTCGATGGCTGGCCACCAACACTTGACCGAGAACGCTGGTGAATACTTGCGAAATCAGAACCCATGCGACAATTCGTAACGCGGGGAGCGCCTGCTGAAACCCTGGATTCTTATACAAGATGGAGAGAGCCCAATCCCCCAGAAAATAGAGCCCAGCCACGGCGGGAAGCGCCAGGATCAGTAATATCTCAATGACTTGCTCCGAGATTCGTTTCAAGCTTTGAAAACCAGGCTCCACCTTTCGGCACATAAGTGGGAATACGCTTTGGCCGATGCTCTGGTAGACCAGCAAGAGGGGCACCATCAACTGGTTCGCTGCACTGTAAAGGCCGACTTCCGTTTCCGTCGCCAGTTTAGAGAGAAGCAGAACATTCAGACTGCTCATCACGGCAATCGTGCCATCGATGCCCAAGAATGTAAGAGCGGATCGAAACGTGTCCAGGCAAAACTGAAAGTCTAGAGACGCCGGCTGCGCAGGAAACCTTCGGAGAATGATCCAGACCTCGACGAGTGCAACAGCAAGGAAGGAGGACAGAAGGATTAGAACCACAACATACAATCCGTTTCTTCTGGTCAATAGAAAAAGCGCACAGCCAACCTTCGCGACATTCACGGGCACATTCACATAAGGAATGAGGTGCATCCGTTCCCAAGCTTGGAATATGCCCTCGCAAATCGCCGAAATTGCATAAGGAAACAAGCCCAGGGACATAAGCAGGATGACCAAGGTCGTGTCCGCGGGGTAGTGCATGAATCGAACGAATCCGAACAGCACGACGAGAGAAGAAAAAGAAGAGAATGCGACGGTTCCGCAGCCATTGATGAAATAGCGCCTCGTTTGACTGTGATCTTTTGTGACCTGGCGAATGGTGAACGTCTTCAAACCAGCGACGGCAAGCACTTGAAAAATGTAAAAAAGAGTGAGAGCCAGCGAAAGCTGACCGAACTCGTGCGTACCAAGATGGCGAGCAACCAGTGCGTACAAAATAAAGCTGGTTACGCGGTTCATCGCGTCACTAGTCAGGATTGAGAGGGCGTTGCCGCCCGCTTTGCGCAAGTTCAGCGACATCGGAAGACTCTCGATGAGGGGTTTCCGCCCGGCGAATTCAGGAATCTACCGGATTGCAAAGCCTTGCCGGTCTTTCGCAACATGAATTTATGACCTTCTTAATGGAGATACATGGCCGGAAGGATTCGGTGAGCGTCTGAGCGGCAAATTCGCTGAAGTGACGCGAGCCTCTGCTATGGCCTGGAATCCAGTACAGCGTGATCGATTATTTACCGAGCGTTCGAGTCGAAAGAACATTTTCTGGACGACGCTCGGCGTTGTCGTCTTCCTGTTGCTACTGGTTTATGTTGTGAAGCGTTTCCCCGGCGCAACCGTCATGAATCACGAATCTTCCGCCGCCAACTGCACTCTCTTTGCGTCGCCTTTCGGAAATGATGCCAATTCCGGTGCGAGTCTTTCATCCCCCAAATCCTTCTCCGGTGCTGCCACCGCCACACGGCCCGGCTCCGTCGTATGTCTGCTCGGTGGTACTTATCCCTTGATCTCGTCCTTTAGCCCCCCCTCCAGTGGTACGCCTTCTTCTTGGATCGTCTACAGAGATTACGGTGACGGCCTTGTCAACTTCGTCTGGACCGGGGCTGCTGACGCTTCCGCGATGTTCCATATCGGGGATGGCGGCTTCCCTTCCAAACCCTCCTATCTCGAATTCCGCGGCCTCCACATCGATGGCCAAGGCAATGCCGCCGACGGTTTCTTCTGCCGTGGCTCTCACCACATTCACTTTATCAACAACTCCATTTCCAACACCGGCGGCGCCGGCATCGCCTCCATCAAATGTGATTACCTCACCGCCAACCACAATCTCATCTATCACAACGGATACATGCCTTCGACTACGGCCGTACCTGACCAGTATGGCTGGACCAGCGGGATTTCCTTCAACAGCAGCCAGTGGTTTGACAACCACTCCGGCTTTCACAACATCATCTCCAACAACATCATTGCCGGAGAATACGACGGCTCAAACCATCACACGGATGGAAACGGAATCATTCTGGATCTCAGCACAGGTTCCTACGACCCCTCCACGGCGAACGCCCCTCCTGCCCTCCTTCTCAACAACGTCGTATACGGCAACGGCGGCAGGTGCATCGTGGCCTACGTAGTGACCAACTTCTGGGTGGTCAACAACACGTGCTACAAAAACAACCTCGACCCCGGCTTGAAAAACGCGGGCTCTATCGAAACGAACGACTCTCATGACGGATATTTCATCAACAACATAGCCGTGGCGTGGAGCAACGCTAACCCCGCCTACGAGCAACAAAATTCTAATTCGAACATTTTGTATTATTCGAACATGTACTTCGGAGCTGCCAGCAATTTCACATACTCCGAGCCTTCACAACTTCTTCAGGGAGATCCTCTGTTTCTCAGTCCACCTGTTTTTGACCCTGCGCTTTCGAACCAGTATGCAACTGTCTTGCCGGCTCTTCGGCTTGGCAGCGGGCTGACATTGGGACCTTCCAGCCTAGCGCTTGCCAAGGGCATCGATCCGACCACTTTGCCGAACTTGCCACAAGCTATCGTCACCGACCTGAAGAAGTACATCTACACCGACATCCATGGGAACCGGCGCACTCCCGGGGGGCCGATCGATCTGGGGGCTTATCAATCCGGCGATCACCACTGATATCGCGCCTGCCTATCTACGCGGATTGTGAAAGCGTCTTATGAGAACAGCCGATACAGATCTTCACCCGCCTTCTCGGTCACGAGATCAGGGACCAATTGGTCGGTGAAGCGGTTTGTCAGTTTGCCGAGGAGTTCTCGCAATTCCTTCTCGGCCGCGGTTGGCCCTCCATTTGGCTCATGCCGCAGGAAGGCAATAGCCTTCTCTTCGCAGCCAAACTTGCGTTTGTAGCGAATCAACCCTTCCTGATCAATGTCACTCAAACCAAAATCCATGAACGAGAGACCGCGCGCTTTGGCGTGCTGGATTCCTTCCCAGATCAGAAGGTCATTGGGGCGGTGCGAAAGATCGCCAGGAAGAGAGGCATTGAATTTGTAATACAGCGTGTCCTTCCACACCAGGAAGAAATCCCCAGCAACGATTTTGTCGTCGGAGAGAGCCAGGAGAAGGAAGCCGTTGTTTGCTTCCACAAACTGGCGCCAGATATTTTGAAAGAAGCTATAAGGCTGCGCGAGAAGACCATATTTGTATTTCCTTATTTTCAGATGCATTTCAAAAAATATCCTCAGCTCCTCTTCCGACTGGGCCATTCGAACGACTAACCCCTCGCGCTGAGACTTCCGGATCGCGCGGTGCGTTGAATCGTGCATTCCGTCCCATAGCGCGTCCAGTTCCGGTCGCACATCCAAGCGATGCCACTTGGCTTGCTTAGCGAGCGAGAACCGCTCGTCGGCAAGCGGCAGACTGTTATGTAAACAACGCAGGTTGATGGGACGATGCTCGGGCAACAGAGCATCAATCAAGAGGCGCCAGGTGTTCGCGTCCTCCACCATCGGATCACAATAATCCGAAAAGGGCAGGGCCACGATCCGTTCTCCCAGCATGTCCGAGATGCGGCAAAATGCAAAACCAGCTTTCGGCTCACCGCGCTCATCAAGGGCCAGATACGCACTCGGTTCCCATCCATACGTATCGGACAGCACGCGCATCCAACTCGGAGAGTGAAACACACTGCTAGCAGTCTGGCTGACGAGCCTGCACCACAATGGATCAGTTCGAGGATGTACACAAACAATGTTCAAGTCCGTTTACCTCCGACAAATGGAACTCTCAAGTCAAGCAGAACGCGGTGGCAAACCACCGACAGCGCGGTTCTTCGTGCGGATTTTGTTTTTAATCGCCCGCTTTGTAGCTTACTGTTTGCGGAAGGGGCGAAGATTGCGACTGAACTTTGATCTCTGCATCTTGTCTAACCTGGCGTTTGAAAGTCGCGGCAGCAGGAAGGACTAGCCGGTATGCGGCGAGAAGGTGAGGAACGGAATAATCCCAGGCCAACTCTGTCTTTATCCGCCAGCAGCCAAATACGCCAAGAGACACCCTGCGCCGCGGATCGTCCATGAGCTCGGCCAGGGCTTGGGCAAACGCGCGTTCGTCGTTAGGAGTCACATAGACTGCCGCGTTCTGTGCAGTGAAACGGTGCTCCGGCAAATCGAACGCGACAATTGGCTTCCCGAGCGACATGTACTCCATGATTTTGAAAATGGTCGAGCGATCGCTGTACGGGCTAGACGGCGCTGACTCCACGCAAATATCCGCAGCCGAGAGATAGCGCCGGAGTTCTTCTCCAAAAATGCACCCCATGAACTCCACGTAGTCCTCGAGGTTGAGCTTGTGCGCCTGCGCCTTCAGCTTTTTCCAGGCATCCCCCCCGCCGATAAGGACGCAATAAAAATCGGTCCGACCCAACCCGTGGATGAGGTGATGAAGTGCGCGCAAAAGGTAGTCCACTCCGTCTTGTGTGGCCATCACGCCCACGTAGCCTATGATCGTCTTTCCCATGTTTCGTAAACGGCGATCAGGATCGAACGCGCCGTCCAAACGGCTCAACTCGATTCCATTGCGAACGATAGTGATGCGCGATTCTGGCACGCAGCCGCGATCCATGGCCACCCGCTTGTACGATTCATTCGTCACGATGACGTGATCGGCGACGCGGCAGGTCAGCTTCTCCAGCCAGACCAGCGCGCGATAAACCACCGGGCTCCCTCCCCCTGCGAATTTGGCCTGATACATTTCCGGGGCCAGGTCGTGATGGTCATAAACAAAACGTTTGCCAAACAGTTTGTAGAGAATGGCGATAAATACAAATGTGTCCGGCGGATTGTGTGCGTGGATAACGTCAAATCCCTCGTCAAAGAAGGCCAGCACCGATAGAAAGAAGCTGGCCACCATGGAATAACCGTATTCCCAAACATATCCCCAGAAACCATTCACAGCCGGCGGCGCCGGATAGCGGAACACCCGTATGCCATTCACGGTTTCGCGGAAAGGCTGTCCCTTGTCAACCGGACAGATTACCGTCACTCGATAACCCGCTGCATGTAGCGCATAGGCTTCCCTACTGACTCGCAGGTCCTGGGGAAAAGGCAAGTTTTCCAACAACATGAGGATTCGATTGGTGGCTGGGATGTTCATTGCTCTCCTTTCCCGATCATTAATCTAGGCGGCCCATACTCATACTGCTTGTGCCAAGGCTCCGGCCGTATGCCGGACTCGCACTTGAGAATCCAGAAAAACGCGTTGCCAGAGCTCTACGCTCATCAGTCCCCACAGTAACGTGCCGTGGTCGGCGAAACCGCTCTCGTGCTGTTCGATCAGTTTTCCGACGAAGTTCGGATCGAAGAGCCCTCGGCGTCTCAAAGCCGACGGGGAGAGAACGTCTCGTACGAAAGATCGCGCTTCCTTCCGAAACCAAAGAGACGAAGGCATGGGAAATCCCTGCTTTTTCCGATCGATGATTTCTGGTGGCAGCCAGCGGCGGCTCACCTTTTTCAACAGGTACTTGCGTACCAGTCCCTTCACCTTCAGGTTCTGTGGCAGAGTGGCGGCAAATTCCACGAGTTTGTGATCCAGCAGCGGCACTCGCGCTTCCAGCGACACCGCCATGCTCATCTTGTCTCCCCTTGCCAGGAGCAGGTCAGGCAACCAGAGTTTTGTGTCCACGTAAAGCATGCGGTTCAGAGGCTCGCTGGCATCGGTCGACGCGAGGTGTTGCTCGAACACCGAATCTGCGTCGCAGCCGCGCAACGAGCCCTTCAGATCCTCGGAAAGCAAGGCCTGCTTTAGGTCCGAATTGAAGAGTGGAAACCAGTTGACGAATCGAGCGGCCTCCTCAGGCTGACTCAACGCGTATAGAGCCAGCTTTTGGCGGCGCAATCCGGGAAGATGCGCCCCGGCAGCCAGTGCCAGCGACTTGGCAGCCTTTGGAATCCGTTGGAAAAACGGCGAGAGCCTCTCACCGGAGTATCGCGCATAGCCCGCAAATAGTTCGTCGCCGCCTTCCCCGGTCAGTACCATCTTCACGTCGCGCGAAGCCAACTCAGCGACCATATAATTCGCCAGTGTCGCATGCTCGGCCAACGGTTGATCCAGATGCCACACCACTTTCTGGGCTAGATCCTCCAGGTGCGAGGCGCGGATATACACTTCGTGATGGTCAGTCTGAAATTTCTTTGCCACCATGCGCGCATAGGGCAACTCACTGAATTTCTCGCCGTGTCCTTCAAATCCAACCGAGTATGTCTTTACAGGTTCGCTCAGGAACTGGCTCATCAGAGCGACGATGGTGCTGGAGTCGACTCCGCCGCTTAGAAACGCTCCGAAGGGAACGTCGCTGGTCAAGTGCAGTTTGACGGATTCCCGGAGCAGGGCTTCCAGCTGCTCCGCATAAGTTTCCTCCCGAAGGTGTCCGTTCCGATGATTGGTGAAGGACAAATCCCAGTAGCGGCGGACCTTTACGCCATTTTCATCACAGATGAGAACGTAACCGGGAGGCAGAGCGTGGATGCCCTCAAACATGGTCTGGGGCGCCGGCACATACTTCAGCGACAAGAAGTTATTCAATCCCTCTTGGTTTAAGAGGACCTGCACGGAAGGATGCTGCAGAATCGCTTTGATCTCAGAACCAAAAATCAGCCGCCCGCCCGCTTGCGTGTAATACAGAGGTTTAATGCCGAGGCGGTCGCGCGCCAGCAAGAGCCGGCGCTTGCGCGCGTCCCAGACAGCGAAACCAAACATTCCGCGCAAGTGCTGGACACACTCCTGGCCGAAATCTTCGTACAAATGCACGATCACTTCCGTGTCGCTCGCCGTCAGAAGTCTGTGTCCCCGTCCTTCCAGTTCTTCTCGAAGGGATTGATAGTTATAAATCTCGCCGTTGAAGACGGTGGTGATGCTTCCGTCTTCGTTGCAGATCGGCTGTTTTCCACCATCAAGATCAATGATGCTCAGGCGCCGCATTCCCAGCGCGATGTCTTTGTCAAAAAACGCACCGCAATCATCCGGCCCCCGGTGATGCAAGACCTGAAGCATATCGGCCAGTACTCGCTGGTCCACCGGCTTGTGGGTTTTATATTCGTGGATGCCGCAGATGCCGCACATGGTTGGGTTCCGGCCTCGCTGAATTGGACTTACTTGCGGGCAAAGAAAAGGTTGGCCAGCGTTCGTTGTGCTTCTTGCCTTCTGTGATTTATCAACACCTGCTCGTACACCTCGATAATTCGCTGCGCTACGGCGGGTCCTGCCAGATGTTGCACCTGTCCCCGTCCGCTCGTCCTCTCACGATGACGCAGGATGCTGGAGAGACGCCTCGCGAACTCCTCAACCTCCGGTTCGCAGAGGTAACATCCTTCGGTTTTGCCGATAATTTCCCGCACGTCGCCCACCTCGGTCGATACGATTGGCAGATTGCAAGCCATCGCCTGTTTTACGACGTTAGGCGATCCTTCTTGATACGAGGTAAACACTAAGGCATCGCACGCGCTCATGAATAGCGGCAAGCGCTCTTGTGCTTCTTTGTAAATGACCAATAGTTCGACCGTCGGATCTTGCCTGCTCATGTGATCGGCAACGGCTTTTGCCAAGGGGAAACGTTTAACGGGAATGTCGGGGTTGGCGGCGAACAACAGATACTTTTTCCGGAGATCCAAGCCCAGCAATTTTCGGGCCTGTTCCTGGTCGGTGGGCTGAAACAGATCCAGGTCTATTTCATGCGGGATGACGTAGACGCCTTTTTTTCTCACAAGCTCGCTCGCCATGCCCTTGCTCTTCACTATGACGCCATCGACTTGTTTGCTCAGCATGTGCCCGGCAATGACTGCCATCCTGCCGAACAATGTCTGTCTCCCGCGCGAATTCATCGTTCCCAAAAGATCATCGCCGCAATAACTAACGACCACGGGCACTTTCCACTGCGTGCGAGCAACTATCCCTACATAGCTGTAATGCGCGTGCACCAAATCAATCGAGCTGTCCGCCAGCCGCCGGCGCAATTCCAGAGCGGCTTTGGGATACATCAGCTTTCGCGAGCGCTCCCCCACAATAAGCAGTTCAACTTCAACTCCGGCCCGCTTCAAATATTCAACTTGCGTTCGAACGAACGTCCCCCGGGCGGGATTCTCCCTCGTGGGATAGATCGATGTGGCGACCAGAATTTTCATGGAGAGTTTTGGTGCACCAAGGCGCCAGCCCTTGTGCCCAGTGTTGATTCAGTTGTTCCTATTAGAGAACTTTAACGGTGCGATGCGGCGATTCTTGTTTCACCAGTGGGGTACTGCCACGCTTGCGATGTTCTTGCGTGACCATAAACGCTGGTCCATGCGGCATAGTTCAAGAGCAGCCAGAGCACCGAAGAATGATCCCGTTCTCCCCTGTAATGCTCGGCTATCAATCGGTTGATGGTCGCATGATTGAACACCTCAGGAGCCAAGTGGCCGTTCGCAGGGCTAAGGTAATCGCAGACCATCTCATGTAAGTTCCCGCGGAACCATTCGCGAAGAGGAACGCTGAATCCATGTTTGGGTTTGCGCAGCGTGGCAGCCGGCAAGTAGCGGCGGACCGCGTCGCGCAATATGGCCTTGGTTTGCCAGCCTCGCAACTTCAGCCGTGTGGGCAGACCCGCTGCGAACTCCACCAGTCGATGATCGAGCAAGGGCGAGCGGACCTCCAAAGAATGGGCCATGCTCATCCGATCCACTTTCACGAGCATATCTTCCAATAGCCTGTGGCGTACGTCGACATAACTGGCCTTGTTCAATGGTGACAGGGCGGAATGCATCACTGCGGTGATATCTTCTGGATACTCTGGAGCCCAGAACCCCGAAGCCTGCGCCGAAAATTCCTTCGTGAAGAGTTCTTTCAGCAAAACCTCGCTGCTGAGAGCGCCTTTGCTGACATACATCTGATCAAACGGCAGCTGGCTATCCTCGAGTACCTTCACTGCCCGCAAAGCCCCGTATTTTCGGCCCGCTGGCAAGCAAGCTGCTCCCGCACGCGCCAGCGCAGGCAGAAATCGGCGTTTTAGCCACGGTGGCAGGCGCTGGTAGTATTCGGAAAACCGGATGCCTTGATAACTGGTGTAACCCAAAAAGAGTTCATCGCCGCCATCGCCACTAAGAATCACTGTCACGTGCTCCCGTGCCAGCTTGGACACGTAGTACGTGGGAAGCGACGAGGAGTCTCCGAAGGGTTCATCAAAATGGTGCACCAGGCTCAACACCGTTTCCGGTAAATGTGCCTTAAGGTCGTCCTCGCTCAGATGCAGCACATGATGGTCCGTCTGAAAATGATCGGCGACGGTTTGCGCATCGCGGGATTCATCCCACTCTGGCCGATCAAAGCCGATCGTGAACGTCTTGAGCGGCCGCAGACCAGCTTTGTGTGCGTACGCAACCACGGCACTGGAGTCCAGCCCACCGCTGAGAAATACTCCCAGGGGCACCTCGCTCATTAGTCGGATGCGGACACTCTCCTCAAGGAGCGAGTCCAGTTCTTCCACCACCTCCTCCGCCGGCCGCTCAGCGCCTTCACTCTCCTCGAATTTCAGTTGCCAGTACCTGGCTATCGCGGTTTCGCCATTTTGATAGGTCAGCCAGTGTGCTGCAGGCAGCTTCCGGATTCCCCGGTACATGGTGGCCGGCTCGGAAACGAACCCTTGGCGAAAGTAAGGGACGATCGCTCGCGGGTCGGGTTCAGCCAGATCGGGGAAGGCGGCAAGAATAGCCTTGATCTCCGAGCCGAATGCCAGTCGATTGCCTTGCGGAGCGTAGAAGAGAGGTTTTTTGCCCAGGCGATCACGTCCCAGGAGCAGACGCCGCGTACGTTGCGCCCAGACCGCGACGCCGAACATGCCTCGCAATCTTGTCAAACAGTCAGCACCTCTTTCTTCGTACAAATGCGCGATGACTTCGGTATCGGAGGAAGTGCGGAAGATATGCCCACGTGCGATCAGCTCCGAGCGCAAATCGAGATAGTTATATATCTCGCCGTTCAGAACAACTTGAACTTGACCGTCTTCGCTAGCGACAGGCTGGTGACCGCCGCCCACATCGATAATGCTTAGGCGCCTGATCGCCAGCCCAACACCATCTTGAACAAAAAATCCACCTTCGTCGGGGCCGCGATGCCAAATCGCATCGGCCATGCGCTCGAGGGTGCGCCGTATTTCTCGGCGTGACATCGCCGGGTCGATGATGCCTGCTATTCCACACATAAAATTTGGTAATCGCCCATTTCTCGAGACTTGCCGTCCTCGGTTTGCGGGTGAATTACGTCGTTCCGGCGGTCTCTAGAGCAGAGGCAACGCAGCACGGCAATGGGCTTCTTGAAAAGTTTTCACGCCATACTGGCAGCAAGTTCGCGCGACCGGTCGGCCACGCAAATCCTACGTATCGCTACCAGGAGGCCGGCAGTCAACCAGACCAATTGTTGAAGAGGCCGGTCACGGAATAAATCGACGCTCTGGTGCACCATATGACCCAAAATGCCCCCCACGAAGCCGAGTGCAAGAGGTGAGAATTGAGAATCACCGAATCGCCAGCATTGCCAGCCACGTCGCAGAGTGCTGAGCATAAATGCCAGGTACGCCAGCAAGCCTCCCGCCCCTGTCTCGGCCAGGATCAGCAAATATTTGTTGTGAACGGCCCACAGCCACTCGCGGCGAAACTCTGACGTAGCGTACTGGTCCATGGCCACGGTAAAATTGTTAGCACCCACTCCCAACAGCGGGTTATCCTCAATCATCCTAAAAGCCAGCTTGTTTAAGGGCATCCGGGAGTCCGCTGAACCTTGATCGTCCCCGAACAGCCGGGCCGTAATAGAGCTGCCAAACGGCACGTATAGCAGGGTTAGGACTGCCAGGATCACGGCGGGCACCTTCAGGGAAGTTCCACGCTGACGCCACACAACAAAGCAGATCACGACGATCGCAAAGACCAACGCCATCCATGCTCCTCGCGAGTAGGTGAAAATCAACGCAATGCAACCTAAACCAAGAACCGCCGCTGCGAGCCATTTGTACATCTTTCCCAGGTCCGCAAATAGCACACCGGCTGCGGTGGCAAGCATCACACTGAGGTACGCACCCGCCACATTGGGCACTCCAATCGTGCCGCCGATTCGCATGCGGCCATCTCCACCGAGGTTCTCCGCGATGATATGGATTGGATAGTCCCAGGTCGTCGATGCCGATACGGTAAACTTTATCACGATGATGACTGCGCTCTCCAGCAGACACCCGCCCAGCAGCAGCGCCACCACCAGCAAAACGTCTTGCCGGGTTCGCAAATTGTTGGCGACGTAGAAATAAATCAGACACGCTTCGAACAACAGGTACACTTCGAAAAATGAGAGCGCCTTGTCCTGGGCCACAAACACGGAGAACGAAGTGATTGCAAGAAAAAAGACAAGCGCAACATTCATGTGAAGCCGTGGACGCACGCGCGGCGTTCTGTTTGCCAGGGTTCGGATGAACCAGGAAGCATACAGGCCGGCTAAAGCAAGCGTGGTGGCGGAGATGCTCAGTCCTTTGAGTGCTCCCAGTGCGGCCTGGACTGGCTGATAGAAGAGGTAGGTGCCAAGCTCAATGGGAATGTCCAAGATAACCACTGCCAACAAGAGCTTTTGGACTGCCTCAGAAGTCAGTGCAGCAATGGGACTGAGAAGTGCAACAATCAGGGAATTTGCACCCAGCGCCCGCACTCCGCCGCGAGGGCTCAATGGCCCTTCGACCCCTTTCGGCATGAATTGGCAATCGTCCGCACGCAATGCTGAATTCCTCCCATTCGATACGCGAATTCGCCGTCAGGAGCCAGTGGGTGCAGCCACCCCGGACTCATCACGTTGAATGGGCGCGCCTGGAAAGGATCTTTGACTTTGGTTGTCCGTTCGCATTCGCGGACATGAATTCGCGAATGGTTTCGGCAGTGAACTGGACTTGCTCGGATGTCAACTCGGCGTACATCGGCAGGGAAAGAATTCGTGATGCAAGCCCTTCGGTAACTGGAAAATCCCCCCGCTTAGACCCTAAATCTTTATAGGCTGGCTGGAGATGGACCGGAACCGGGTAATGAATGCTTGCGCTGATGCCTTTGCTGACGAGATGCTCCCTCAGCGTGTCACGATGCTCGGAACGGATCACGTAAAGATGCCACACGGATTCCACTCCGCGCGTTTCAGACGGAGCTACAACGTCCGTGCCCTCCAGAAAATCGTGATAGAGCTTGGCATTAAATCGGCGGGCGGCATTCCACTTTTCCAAATATTTCAATTTCACTCTGAGAATCGCCGCCTGCAGCGTGTCGAGCCTGCGGTTGTAGCCCCGGAACAGGTGGTGATACTTCTCTTTCTGGCCGTAATTGCGCAGCATTTCCAAGCGGTTTGCGACTTCGCGGTCATTGGTGACAACCATGCCGCCGTCACCATAGGCGCCCAAGTTTTTCCCGGGATAGAAGCTGAACGCCGCGGCATCCCCCAATGAGCCGGCGCGTTTCCCTTTATACCGGGCACCGTGGGCTTGGCATGCATCTTCAATGACGACTATCCCAAATTTCTCGGCAAGTTGCCGGATGGGTCCCATGTGCGCAACGTGACCATAGAGGTGCACGGGAATTATGGCCTTTGTCCGCCGAGTAATCGCCTTTTCGATCCCTGCAACATCAATCGTATAGGTAAGTGGATCCACATCCACAAGCACGGGCTTCGCCCCCGCATGAGAAATCGCGAGCGCCGTCGCAATGAACGTGTTCGCCGCAGTGATCACTTCGTCGCCCGGCCCGATGTCATAGGCACGAAGCACCAGCTCCAAAGCCGACGTACCGGAGTCCACGCCGACCGCATACTTAGCTTCGCAATACGCCGCAAACTCCTCCTCGAAGAGGCTGACTTCTCGTCCCAGGATGAAGTCGGTTTCCCGGATTACTCTAGACGTCGCCTCATTTATCTCCGCGGCGATCGTGCGGTACTGAGCCGCAAGATCAACGAACGGCACTTGCGGCTGTTTTGGTTGCATCAACATTTGCACGGACATAGTCACCTTTGCTTTCTACCTCCACTTGGAGTCCTTTGCATTCGATCGAACGGTTCACTGCTTCCAGCACGCTTACAACGTCCCGTCCTTCCACGCCGCTGCTGATCGGCCGTCTCCCCGTTCGCACGCAGTCCAGAAAATGGCGGCACTGGTGCTTCAGTGGTTCGACCGGTTCAATACGGGGACTGATGATGTCTCCGTCTCGGATCTCGAACCGGAACTCACCATAATTCAAGGGCTCCTGCTCGACCGTACTCACTCCCTTCTCAAACACCCGCACCTGTTCAATCCCGTTCAGGTCATTGAAGACGATCCTCTTGTCACTCTTGACCACAACGACTTCGCGTGCCTTATCGGGATCGGCCCAGCTTACGTGCACGTGAGCCAGAACGTTGTCCGGATACCCCAGCGAAATGAAGCCAACATCGTCTCGGCAGTTTCGCAGAACTTTTCCTCCAACCGCGCTGACCCACTGCGGGGTTCCATCAAGCAGGTAATTGAAGATCGCTATGTCGTGCGGTGCCAGGTCCCACAACGCATTGACGTCGCGTCGAATGGGGCCAAGGTTTGTTCTGCGCGCGTACAGATAATAGACCCGGCCGCCGCCGTGCTGGACGTACTCTTTCACTTTGCGGACGCCCGCGTTGAACACAAAGGTGTGCCCCACCATCAAGATCGCGGAGTTGGATTCCGCCAGTTCAATCAGCTTGTTGGCATCGGTCGTCGTCGTGGTTAACGGCTTTTCCACGAGAACGTGCCGGCCCGCCAGCAACAATCGCCGCGTCACGTTGAAGTGCGTCGTCGCTTCCGTGCAAACGACCACCGCATCCACACCCGGCTGCGAAGCGGCATCGTCGACCTGCGTAGTCAGATACACGCCCGGAAACCGTCGCGAGACCTCTTTCAGACGCTCCGCGCTCTGGTCGCATACGGCGACAACTCGCGATTCCACGAGTTCGTTGAAGATTCGAACGTAGTTCATGCCCCAATAGCCGCATCCTATGACCGCGATGCCCAGTGGTCTCGCGCCCGGAGGATTCTGCTTCACTCCTAGTGAAAGGATTGCAGAGTTCATTCAGCACCTCTTCTTGATAGGACTGCGGGGATGGTGAGAGATAAAATCTTGAGGTCGTAGACGAACGATGCGTTGCGAATATATTCCAGGTCCATGCGGATCATTTCCTCAAAGGAAACCTGACAACGCCCCTTCACTTGCCAATAGCCTGTGATCCCAGGCAGGGCCGCGAGTCGTTTGTGATGTCCGTTCCCATAGCAAGCGACTTCATAAGGAGGCACTGGACGGGGCCCGACGAGGCTCATGTCGCCCTTCAACACATTGAGCAGCTGCGGCAGTTCATCCAGACTATACTTCCTCAGAAAACGCCCGATTCGCGTTACGCGGGGATCGTTGGTGAGCTTAAACTTCCCGCCGGTTTCGGCTGTGGCCTGGGCGCGCCCTTCCACGAACTCTCGGATGTACGCCTCGTGCACGGAAGGATCGGCGTTCTGAACCATCGAGCGGAACTTGTACATCGTGAAATCTTGGATCACCCAGATCGCTTGTTTCCCCAGCCTCTGGCGTTTCGCTCCCACGCGTTTCTGGGTGAACACGACCGGCCCGGGCGAATCCAGCGTGATCAAGACCGTGATCAATATGAGCAGCGGCAGAAGTACAATCAGCGCAAGGCCCGCCAGAATCACATCCAGGCATCTCTTGCCTAGATGATAGAGATTGCTTTCTGTGTGTTCCGCTACCAGTGCAATCCGACTCGGCCATTGCCAAGTTTGTTGTCCGGCCATAATAGTCAACCATTCCCTTCCGATATGAGGTCAGTAACTTAATTGGGCAGAATCTCTCTTGTTGCAACCTGCAGGCAAACGCCCGGGAACTGCGAGCCATTCCTCTCAACTGCTCCGAATGGCTCAGTGTTTTGCGGCTAGATTATTTCTGCGGTGGAAATGGAAATATCAAAGACGGCGATAGATCGCCTCGGGGATGGGAAATGTGCGGTTGTTCAACACCACTCCAAGCACGCTCACCCCGGCTGCCGCCAGATTATCCTTCACCCGCCGGGCCGTATCGCGCCGCGTGGAATTTGCTTCCAGCACCAGCACCACGCCATCTGTCCATCGGCTCAGCAGCATCGCGCTCGTTTCCAGCCGAAGTGGTCCCGAATGGATAACCACATACCGGAAAGTCTCGCGAAGTTCCGCTATTCTTACCCGCAGGCCGTCCGCCATCGCGGGGAAACGCAGGTTTGCAGCGGCCTTGCCGCTCGTCATCAGCCACAGGTCGGGCTCGGGAATTTGCTGCACAAAACTCTGTATCGGTCCAGATTCGAAGGTGGCCTCCGCAAGTCCTTTTTCATTTTCTACTCCGAAGCATTTGTGCAAGGAAGGCGACCGGAAATTTGCATCGACCACACATACAGGCCCTTCGGCCCGCGCCGCCAGTATCTCCCCGGCGCGCGCACAGATCGCGGCGCATCCGCCTGTCCCCTCTAAACCGGCAAAGAGTGCTATCCGAGGTGAATCCTGATCTGTACCCGGAAAAACGCGCTGTACGAGCTTTACCTCTTCTTCTCGCGCCAGCCCATCCACCTCAACTCCATGGCGATGGTTGTTCGACTTCAGCCTTCGTCCCCATCCTCTCGCTGCCGTCCTAAGCCCATCGATCCATGGAGAGGATGACGAAGTGAACTCCGCGAAGTCCTTCCAGGGAGTCTCTTTCGCGACTCTAGAAAGTGACTCGCTGCTTATGGCGGCCGAAGATATCTTTGGCTTCTTGCCGGCGGCGAATGTCCTCTTTGGAGGATCACTCTTTGCAGCGCTTTGCTTCATTTCGGGCTCCGTCTGATTCGTTGACCCACCTATAGAGCCGCTCGGATTCCTGGAATTTCGAAACTCTCCCGCAGAAGCGGCGTTTTGGCCATTTGCTTCACCGTTCACTGCACTCAGACCGGTGGCGGCTTCAGAAAACACGGATGGAGTTGCTCTAGCCGTTCGCAATACATCCGGCAAGGACGCGTTCTGCAAAATCCTCTCGCGAGCCTCTCTGTCCAATTCCGGACTTGAGTTGCCGTTCTTCGCGGAAACACCGTCCACCGATTGGCTGGCTGGTTGGAATAATTCCTCTTCGGTACCCATTTGATGGAGAAGTTCGAAGTTCTTGCTCATATTTATGCTCGATTACTCAAACACTCCGAATTTCACAACTGTCCTCTCGGCTGCGTCGCCCTCATTTTGTATCCGACGTCGGAAGCCGAATCTCCTGCCCCACCTCAAGATGGTCGTTGTTTTTCAGACCGGGATTCAGTTCGCGAATCTTGGCTACGATTGCACGGTTGTATCGCCCCACCATCGAAACACAGAGGTCACGCAATGTATCGTTTGGCTGAACCACGTACGCAAATGAAGTCGTCGGATTCCTAGCTGGGCTGCTCTGCGAAATTGTCTCCACGGGAGGGTCCGGCGCCTTAGCCGCTTCTTTTCCCGCGGCCAGAGGAATGGGACGTGCAGTCGTTGCCGCACTCACCGAATTCGGATGCTTCGCACCTTGTTGTCGAACTGTTCCTGATCGGCCGTGCGCTCCTACATAAATCGCCATACCGCAAAACATGAGCACAATCGCCGAAGTCTGAAACAACCGCCGTCGGATAAAACCGTCTTTAATCCAGCGGTAGGAAGACTGCAGCAACGGCTTAAGACCCCGGGCGGGCCGCGCCAGTGACTGCCCTTGCGCCGTCCCGAGTTTGGCGACGGGAGTCTCCATTGCCAGATCCCTCGCCGCTTCCTTCACAGATTCAGAATCAATTTGGCTTTGTTGCTTGGCACAACCCAGCGAAAGTGCATTGAAGCAAATATTGTTGATAATCCGCGGGATTCCACGGCTGCGTTCCGCAAGCAACGCAAGAGCCCCGGGTGTGAACAATCCAGGGCCTTCATACCCTGCGACGTTGAGGCGGTAATTGACGTACCGAACCACTTCATCGGGAGGCAACGCATCCAGTTGCGACCGGATGGCGATGCGTTGGCGAAGCTGCGCCAAGCCGGGGCGCGCCAATCGCTGTTCCAGTTCCGGTTGTCCCGCCAGGATGATCTGTAGCAGCTTCTTGTCCGGCGCTTCAAAGTCCGAGAGCAAACGCACCGTCTCCAATACTTTGTCCGACAGATTTTGCGCTTCGTCGATGAATACGACGACCCTCCTCCCTGCTTTCGTCTCGCGATAGAGAAAATCGTTCAACTCCGAATGCATCCGCACGATGTCTTCGCCATCGCTCTTGAGGCCCAGGTCTTCCAGCAAATAGCGAACAAGTTCCCTCGAATCGCATTGCGTTTGAAATAGGAACGCGCTGTGAACGTAGCCCTTCCACCGCTGTAACAGTTGAAACAAGAGCGTGGTCTTGCCCATTCCAGGCTCGGCGATAAGCGACAGAAAGCCCCGCCCCGTTTCAATTCCATAAAACAGGGATGCCAGTGCCTCGCGGTGTCCGGGGCTGAAATAGAGGTACCGCGGGTCCGGCGTCACACCAAACGGCTGTTCATTCAGTTTGTAGAAATCGAGGAACATGGGTTTTACTCGCCGTTCTTTGGGAATGCCGCAACCACCTGGCTGCCCAGGAAGGATTCGACCTCTTCCGGTGTCCTGAACGACGGATCCCACCGGTCAACTAAGAGCGCCAAAATCACGCTCGCAAAACACGCGAACAACCCGCCAAGAATCACGACCAAAAGCCACCGGGCTTGCGGCGTAAACGGCACGGCGGCTGGCTCCGCAACCACCACATTGGAAAAGCGCTGCCGGTCCAAAGCGTCGGATATTCGCGCCTCTTCCGCTTTTCGAAGGTACAGCATGTAATTTTCCTCATCAGCCTTGGCGCTGCGCAGCATGTCTTGGTGGAGCAGTTCTTTGCGGTCAAGTTGCGCGTTCTCCTTCCCATAGCTGCGTACCAGAGCGGATGTGGCCGTGGCGCCAGCTTGTGTGGCTGCGAGGTCCGCCTTGGCCTTAGCCAGTTCGGCGCGTAATGCCTCGTACGTGGGGTCGCGGTCCGTGGTCTCGTCCCGCAGCGGCGCTTTTTCTGCTGCGGCGATGGCCGCCTTCGTTTGCGTAATCTCCTCTTCGACTTCCTGGACCGGTCGGTACGTCGGCTCGAATTTCGAAAGTAACTCGGTATGCTTTAGCTCCAATTCCAGCAGCCTGGACTTCATGTTCTGCATGAGCTGCGGGTTATCCGACGTGCGAACCTGCGTCGTGTGTCGGTCAGGGAGCGTGGCCAATTGCGACTCAAGTGTTTGAATGCGCTCGCGTATCTGTGCAATGGTTGCTTGTGCGCCCTTTGCTTCGGCCTTGAACTCCGCCAGCTTTCTCACGCTGATATCTTTCTCTAGCGTGGGGTCAACCACACCCTGTTCCTGGCTGAAACTCGTTAGCTTTTCTTCTGCGTTTGCCAGTGCCTTGCGATAGTCCTCCGCTTGCTGATGAAAGAACTCAAATTGCCCCGGGGCCCGGTGCATAGCCAGATGTTTTTCCAGGTACAGACTCGCCAGAGAGTTCAGCACTTTGGCAGCTAGCTGTGGGTCTTTCGACTTGTAGGTGACGCTGATTAAATTTGTTAGCTTGATGGGCTGGACCGTCAGATCCTTCTCCAGCTTAAGGACTGCGCGCGCAATTTTCTGATCCTCGCCGTCCCCCTGTTTGCCCCAGAATGAGCTGCCCATGGAAGCTTGAAGATCGCAGGCGGTGACAACCTTACCGAGCAAATCCCTGGACCTGATCAATTCCGCTTCCGATTGCAGTTCTTCTTCGCTTACCTGTGTCGGGTACTGCACGGTGGAATCGCGCTCCGGTGACACCACCTGCTCGGCCCGCTCGTGTCTCACCAGAATCTTCATCTGCGCTTCGAACTTCTTCGGTAACAGGAATGCGATGACCACCGCAACCGAGAAAATCCCCAGAAATGTATTGATAATCATCCGCCGCTGCCTGAAACCGATCGCCAGGAAATCGCGCGCTGTGAAAGCCTGTTTGCCCTCGTCAGCATGCGCGTTTGCTTTTCCCTCAAACATAACCTTCACCTCGCTCTCCAAGAGACCAACTAGAGCACGCCCGGATTCGCGTAAAGACCGAGAGACGAGGTTGGGAGGAATTTCCCGATCTTGGACATCGTATTTTTCGGTACGTATAGAAAATCACCTGGTTGCAGGTACGCGTCTTCGTTCAGGTCCGCCTTCTTCATCATTTTCTTCATGTCCAGCTTCTTTACTTGCATCCACCCGTCCGGCACTCGGTGGAATAGCAGCACCTGCGAGTGTTTCGCGCTGTCTCTCAGCCCACCGGCGATGGCCACTGCTTCCGTCGCCGAAGTCTCGCTACGCAGGTCGAACTTTCCCGGATGCCCCACTTCCCCGCCTACAATGAAATAAGGTTTCTCAAAATCCTTCAATTCCACGTTGATCACTGGATCGTGCAATATCTTTGCGTAGGCCGTTCGAAGCGAGTTAGTAACTTCGGGTAGCGTCTGGCCTTGCACCCGTACGCCGTCCACGCCGCGAAGTGTGATGTAACCATCGGGCTGCACGGTCACGGTTTGATTGAATTCCGGCGTGAACGGAAAACTCAGCTCTAGCACATCCGCGGAACCAATTTGATAGCGCCGGTTGCGATGCTGCAGAGTTGTCGTTTGCTCGTGGTCACTAGCTTCATCCCCGTTCTCGCGGACGGCCGCTTGTGACGTAGATGCAGATGTCGACGTAGCTGTATTTGGCGGAGAGGTAACTGGGGCTTGCGCCTGCACCCCTAAACCTCCCATGGCCGTCAAAAACAGGACAAAACCAAGACGCGATGAGTACATCCTGATCACTTTTCCCTCCTCGCTGGGTTCAAATCGTCATCCGGACAAGCCTAATTGGCTTCCGCGGTCTCGCCTGGCAGCGCCGCGTTCAGGCTGCTTGGATCAAAGCCAATCGACATCGACGCCGCATAACGCGCCGCGTCTGCCGCAGCTGTCCCTGCCGCTGCTTCCGTGATCCAACTTCGATCAATTTCAACAGCTACGGAGCGCTGTAGCAGGCTCACGGAAAGAACCAGCTTCGCGCTCGACTTGATCTTGACTACGATTCCGGTCAACCCCTTCAGCGGCCCCTCTTGGATGCGCGCAACTTGTCCGACTTCCATGTATGGCCACGGCATGATTGGGATTCCGCTTTTTCCGGCGCGCTGGATCGCGACAATCTCCTGCTCTTCAACCGCAACCGGCGTCTTGCCAATCCCCACGATCTGGATCACGCCGGGTGTCGTCAAAACGGGCAGCCGGTTGTTCGGATTCATCCGGCAGAAGAAGTACCCGGGAAATAGTGGCACCTCAGTCCGTTTCACTCGATCGGACCACTTGCGCACGAATTTGCTGACCGGCAAGTAGCACTCGTAACCAGTGTTCTCCAAAAGCGAAGTTGCATTCCTTTCCCTGCCAGTCCTAGCTAGGATCGCGAACCACGGCCACTGTTGATCGCGCTTGCTCATCGTCCCCCCTGGAGAAGCTACCGCCGTTGGAGTCCCATTATGGTTAGAACCCCGGTACGCCTCAGGCCCCGTTCCAAGAAAACATCCGTCCGTCACTCAGCAAAAACTTGGTAACGAATCGGCAATGTGGCCCGTGTCGGACAGTAGCCGACGCAAAACCTCCTCACAATCGGGTCTAGACCTTAAATACCGCAGCGGAAAATTCCTCATAGCGTTCTGCGTCCGCTCTTACATGGAAATTCCACGGCTGGCTGGCGCTGGAGTGATGCCAGTGAGGTTCGAACACAAACGTGCCAGTTCTTTTCGCATTCCCATGAATAGGAGATGGAAGGCGTATGAGCGCACGGTCTAAAACCGTCCGAAGCAGCCCGATTCTCTTGCAAATCCGTGCCGTCAGAGCACCCTTCTCATCCAGGTTCAGGATTTGCCCTGACTCCAATGCCATGTTTTCCCTGATTGTCTTCAGCCCCAAACCTCTCAAAATACCTCGGGACGAACCCGGCGCCCGATTAGCTGGAGTGCTGGACTAATTCGACGATATGCTCTTCGACTCACCTGCCTATTTCTTGTTCCTCATCCCGGTCGTCCTGCTCTACTGGCGCCTCAATCACCGCGCCCAAAATATTTTCCTTCTTCTTGCCAGCTATTTCTTTTACGGCTGGTGGGATTGGCGGTTTCTCGCGCTCATGATCGGCAGCACCACCGTAGATTTTCTGATCGCTCAGAAAATTTCCCCCAGCCGTTCCGATCCCAACCGGAGAAAATGGTTAATCTTCTCGCTCATCCTTAATTTCACGATTCTTGGAGTCTTCAAGTATTTCGACTTCTTTGCCGGCTCGTTTGTTGGCGCGCTGGACAGGCTTGGCCTTCACAACATTCCTCTCCCCTTGATTCGCATCCTTCTCCCGCCAGGAATCTCTTTTTATACTTTTCAGGAAGTCGCCTACATTGTGGACGTCTATAAAGGAAGAATTGAGGCTTCCAAATCTTTTTTCGATTATGGCCTTTTCATCAGCCTGTTCCCGCACTTGATTGCCGGCCCCATACAGCGGCCAAGCCATCTGCTTCCCCAGGTCCAGAAGGAGCGCATTCTCGAACCAGATCGATTCTTCGATGGCATGATGCTGATCTTTTCCGGCCTCATCCGAAAATGCGTGGTCGCGGACAATTGCGCGCTTCTTGCAAACGCGGTATTTGGCGGCCAATTCGGCCCGTCCAATTTTTGGCTTGTTCTGCTCGGAACTTACGCGTTCACGTGGCAGGTCTACGGGGACTTCAGCGGTTACAGCGACATTGCTCGCGGCAGCGCCCAACTGCTCGGCTTCCATTTCATGGTCAATTTCCGCCAGCCCTTCCTCGCCTATCGCCTCCAGGATTTTTGGCGCCGCTGGCACATCAGCCTGAGCTCCTGGCTTCGCGATTACCTCTACATTCCACTCGGCGGCAGCGCTGGTGGCAACTGGAAAACTTCCAAGAATCTTTTCATTACTATGGTGCTCGCCGGCCTGTGGCATGGCGCGAATTGGACGTTTGTCATCTTTGGCGCCATTCACGGAGTTGTGCTCTCCGTCGAGCGTTACTTCTTCCCGGCCAAATCCAAATCGGCAAGTGCGGGTCTTCCTCAGCGCTCCACTGGTTTTTTCTCCCTCTGGGCGCAGAGAATTCTGACCTTCAACATTCTTGGCTTGAGCCTGGCTTTCTTTCGAGCGCCCTCCCTCCATGCAGCCGTTCAACTGCTTGCAGGTATGTCCAATTTCGCCTGGCGCAGCGAGTATGCCTCCGCGTTCTTCATGCTCTGCCTTTTCTCTATCCCTCTATTCGCCGTGGATTTGTTGCTGGAAGCGAGCGGCCAAGAATACCCGTTCGCAACTTCACCCTATGCCGTTCGAACCGCTTTCGCAGCCGCCGCACTTGTCGTCCTGGCACTTTTTTCGGGGAGCAATCTCAATGCCTTCGTCTACTTCCAGTTCTAAGCACTCCGCCCTCTTCTACGCCAAACTCCTGGTCGGCATCTGTGCCCTTCTCATCCTCGTCTTCGAATCCTCGAGTAATTATCTTCTCAAACGCCACTCCGAAACATACTCGCGCGTCTCTCAACAATACGCTGACGCCGCTAAGCTGCGCCCTGCAAAGTCCGGCGAGCCGGCCTCCGTCCTAATGGTCGGCAACTCTTTGCTACTCTATGGCGTCGATGTGGATCGCTTGAAGAGCTTGACCTCCGGCCACGTTCACATCTGTCCCATTTTCCTCGAAGCTACCGGCTACTATGACTGGCTCTATGCCTTGCAGCGTCTGTTTCGTGAAGGATCACGACCCCAAGTCGTTGTTCTCGGTGTTGGAGTGAACAGCTTCCTCGCAAACACCGTACGCCAGGACTATGCACCCCTAATGCTCTTCGATCTTCGAGGCTCCCTCAGCGTAGCTTCCGATCTAGGCATGGATCGCACCGCAACCAGTAACCTCTTACTCGCGCATTCGAGTGTCTTCTGGGATACTCGCAGCGTCCTTCGAACACAGATTCTTCGTCACACAGTCCCCCATTACGAAAATCTCGTCTCGCTCCTTAAGCCGCAGCCTGCGATTCCCCCCGCCGACCAGTTCCAAGCCATTGCGAATTCTCGGCTCGAGCAGCTCCGTTCACTCTGCGACGCACATGGCGCAAAACTGATTCTTCTTGTCCCTCCAACCCCATCCTCCGAAGACGCCGTCCGTCGAATGACCATCGCCTCGCAGAACGCCGGCGTGGATACCTTGGTTCCCATAGATCCCTCCGCTCTCCCGGCCAAGTATTACGAGCCCGATGAACTCCATCTAAACCCCGAGGGCGCTGCCCTCTTCACCTCAGCCTTAGCCGAATTTCTTCCCCAGACCATCCTTCGCGAATCAATGACCGCGCCGGATTAAGCACCAAAAAATCCTTGCACAGTACGTTCACCGCCCCTTATCGCAACCACCGCGTGTTCGTCGACGGCTACTCCCTTCAGCATCCTTACGAGTTCTGCGCCTCCGCAAAGTGCTCCGCCGTACATCTCTCAAGTGAAGGAGTCCGCCTTCAAACCAAATTCACTGAGAGAGTTTACATGGGGAGCCCCGTCATCGAATCGGTAGGAGGGCTAGAACGTGATCACCGAAGCTCTCAAGCTGCTGTTCCGCAAAGACGACGACTTCAGACGCTGGGAGACCAACACGCAAACAACCACAAGAACGAAAAAGCCAAAGGAGACGTTCTTGCGAAGACCGTCCTCCAGGCTTTAAAGCTAGCGAAGCGTGCAGCTCATCTGAAGGTGGTTGAGTTGATTCGGCCGACCGCGGAAACAGCTTCTGTTCCTTTGTGTTCCCGCGCTTAGGAAGGAGAGGCTGTAGGTGCTCGATTTAATGGAGCGGCCTATCGCAGTCGAACCGACACCTGAACCTTGGCAAGGTTCGCGTAGTTAACTCTAACGTGCTGGAACGGCGGCACTTAGCAGATTGGAAGGAGCCTTTAATTGGAAAATAAATGGAAAATGAAACGGCGCCGCGAGATGGAGGTAAGGTCGTACATTTGTTCGCAAACGTCGAGGCTGATAACGTTCCCTGTATGACAATTGATCGTGATGACTGCGGACGGCGGGGTCGACTGGCTGGAGGGCTTACACACAAGCGCTTATCTGTAAAATAGAACCTTCCCGGAAGGATCGAGTTGCTGCAAGAAATCAAAATCAAGAACATTGCGGGTCAGCACAGAGCAGCCATGCTTTCTAGCTGTGGCGAATAGCAAGGCATCGTTCAACACCCGGCGTCGCTGGTCGCTCCTGTATCCCTGCAGCCGGGCGAGTGTACCGGACAGAATTCCCGCTTCACGCCATATCTCGGAATCAGTTCTGAGTGTGCGATGGCTTGGCCGCCGTTCGATCACCGCAACAACCTGTTGCATGATCCCGCGTGTCTGGGCATGTGCGGGGTTAAGTAGACCGCAGGTTGCCGCTAGCTCCGCTTCGGTTACTGGAGAATGCCACGCCTCGGCCGCCCGGAGTAGGACGTCTCCCCTTCGCGGAAAACGGTTCTGGAGGATGTCGATATAGACCGTGGTGTCGTACAGCAGCTTAGCGGTCCAACTGCCGGCGGACTCGATGAAGGCGAGTTCCGATTCGGGACGCGGTTTGAGCGGTGTTCTGTGCTTTTCGGGCTTAAGGCGTCTCAGGGTGCCCTGAAATTCAGAATTCAAGGTCAGCCTCGTGGTCGATGGTGCCACGGCGAGCGAGCAGCCAGTCAGCGTAGTCGTCAGCGACCGCAATGTTAGCCAGCGCCAGCTCGATGAGATCGGTATCAGAAACAACTCCGGTGCGCTTCTTTGCCTGTGCCACCAGGGCCTTAGGCATTCTACCCCGGACCACTTGGTTCCTTTCCCCGCGCAACAAGCCTTGCTCTTCGGCGATGACCATCACCTCACGGAGCTTGCCAAGCCCGCCAATGCTGGTGCCTTTTCCTATTCTCGAACTTGCCGACTGAGCAGCACGTTTCATACTGTTCTCCCAGCATTTGCTATTCTGTAGCACACACTAGTCTTCATTGTAGCACACACCCTGACATTCATTACAGGTGAACCCAGCCGTGACCATCAGCCATCGCGAGCCTATACCGATAGAGAACCGTTACAAACTCGATTGAATCACGGCTGATCCTGCTCGGATGAACGGCGAGGCTGCATCCGGGATCTGCCGCTCCGCTCATGGAAAAGCCTCGAAGGTATCCACGGCGATTGCGCCACCTAGCTTCCTCACTTCTTGCACTGGCCTGTTACGTCTTCCCAGACGACTTGATGGCCGCTTGAAGGATGGGCTTCGCCCACGGCGGCACAAGGGATAGCTCAGCGGAACTCACGATCTTGCCGCATTTCATGTGCAGCAGTAGTCTGGGTGACGGAGCTTGCCCTTTTTGTGGATCACCTTCTTCGGTGTTGTCAAAAACCTTGAGCTCGGCAAGGTGGGGCAGGAGTTCAATCACCTTCATCCTGCTCCGGGCGTACCGTTCACGTATCTTTGCCTCAGGGATGTCGTGCCCGCCCATGGCAACCATGGACCGCACACGAACGATGTGCAAATCAGCGCTTTCCAGGCCCACATACCAGATTCGCACTTCCATTCCCGCAGAGCTTGCCTTTTCAAGTAAGGAAGCCATCGTATTTCCACCGAGCGTGGTCTCAAAGGCAAAGTCCATACGCTCGTCGATGGCTCTTTCAAGTAGTCGGAGGCCTTCCTGCCAAGCCAGTCCATTTGCTTCTACCTGGCCGATTTCGGGGAGTTTCAAGCGGAACTCGCGCGCGGCCGTGTCCGGATTATAGAACGTGCCGCCGGCTTCCTCGAGCATCGCCCCGCCAACGCTGCTCTTCCCTGCGCCGTTCACACCGGCCAGGACATAAATGCGCGGAGTTTGAGCAGGGTCAGGCACGCTTGCGCGCAAAGGTTACAGCGGCCTTGGCCAGCTGCTCTGGAGTCGCGTCAAACGCTGTCTGCATTCCCGCGCGAGCTTCTGCCGTCTGCATTCGCGCAAGAAGCGCATCGAAATCGCCGCTCAACGCGTTGAGCTTCGCCTCCGTCGCACGAGAAAACTTCTCGTATTCTGCCATCGGAATCACGGCCGCTTTGGGAGTCTCGCGTTTGGTGATGAGCACCACGCCGCCCTGCATAACCGTCTCCAGCACGTGGCCCATCTGGTTCTTGGCCTCCGTCGCCGAAATCTTGATGGGCGTGAGGGCTTCTCCCCGGCGGGCGAGAAAGGCAGGGGCTGCGTCCTGCCGCACCCTTCGCGTGCGCATAGCATTGCCGACCGTTCGCTTGAGCAAAGAGGGACCGATGGGCTTCACGAGCGACTGCAGGGCTCCCAGCTCCGCGGCCTCGACCGCGATCTCGTTGCTCTGCTTATCGAACATCACAATCACGGGCAATTCAGGAGAAAACGCATGCAGTCTTTTCAGAAAAGCGAGACCGCTGATCTTGGGAACCAGAAGATCTGTAAGAACGACATCGAAAGGAGCGCTTTCGAGACGCCGGAAAGCTTCGTCGCCGCCACTCGCCTCGGTCACTTCAAATCCGGCGTGAGCAAGCGCACGGCTGTAGGACGCCAGGATTGATGGCTGATCGTCGACCAGAAGAACGCGGCCTCGCGACATGGTCAGCACCTCTGACAGCCATTTTAGCCATTTTGGCTATAATAGTCAAGAAGGACTCGGAGACCGCGACCGCGAGACTTGCGGTTTCCCGTGAATTTCGTTGATGACGATCAGCAGAATACCGTCTTCTCCTTCCTCCGCGGTGTCGACGCTGCGCGAAAAGTAATTACCGTGCGGAGTCGAAGAAAACAAGAAGCCAAGGTCTTCGAGGTCTTCGACCCAACGGCTCACGTTTGCTGTTCTGTACTGCTTTTTCGTCATCGCCCACGACGGGCGCAAAATCCTGCACTTGATGATTCCTGGAACCAAAGCGCAAAATCGTAGTTATTGGAAAAAATGGAAAATGAGGCGGCTGCGTAAGTGCCTGAAAAAAAATGGAGCGGCCTATCGGAATCGAACCGACACCTGAACCTTGGCAAGGTTCCGTACTACCACTATACTAAGGCCGCTTAGACTACAACTTTTATAGCACGCTTCTCCCAGAATCGACAAGACGATCCCCGTTCAATTGAGAAGAAACAGCCGAATCAGGAAACCTGCGTGACGCGGGCCGACTTGACGATGGGCGAGCGGCGCTGACGTTCGGCAAAGCGGGTGGCTTTTTCCTTGTTGGTGTAGACCCGGCCAAAGGTTTCTCCGTCGGCGTAATTGACGGTAACCAGGAAGTGATGATGTTTCCGGCGGCGATCCTTTCCGAATTCCGACTTTCCGTCCCGGACGGATTTCCGGGGGCCTTTCCCTGGAGTTGACGCTTTTGCCACGGACACCTCTAATTTGAAGAAATCGTAAATGCCACTATCGCAAGAATAAAAACGATTCGCAAGTGCAGCCTGCGAGGCAGCGAAAATTATAGTCCTAAAAGAAGGGGCTAACGCAATGCCGCAGAGGACGAATCGGACCGCCCGCTGAAGAAAGGCAAGAAACCGCGGCTGGCGTGAACCAGATGCTCGATGCCATGCAGGCCGCTGCTTTCGCCGGATTCCACTTCATTCCCGTGCCACGAAAAAGTCATGTGAATTCCCGCCAACTGGTCGGAAGGAGGAGTGTGGACGGCGAGGAAGCCGTTGCCGCCGAAGGCGCTGAGGTTGTGGAGCGCTCCCTGGCCGGGGAGGCCCATTACGAAATTGGCGGTGGTGACGTCGCTTTCGAAGCCGACGAGTTTGACGCGGCCGCGCCAGAAGGTGGCGAGCGGGAGGCGGACCTGATCCACGAAGGGCGTGTCGTTGCAGTAGAACGCCGATTCCATGCGCTGGATTGTGCCGGGGTACGAGGTCCACGGCGTTCTTTCGAAGCTGGCGGAATCGGTGCTGGGACGCGGCGAAATGTAACTTTGCGCGCCGCTGGGCATCAAACTTATGCGGGAGTCATGAACACCGGGCATGAGTGAGAACGCTGATGGTTCCCGGACCCAGCCGGTGTGTGGTTGCGACTGCTTCTGGTCCTGATTTCCCGTTAATTCCTGGGCATACAACGGCAAGAACACGATTGAGCAGGAAAGTGCCCCAAGTCTGAGCAGTAGCTTGACTGAGATTCCAAATCCGGGCACGCACTCCTCCTGAATCCTCAGAAGCGCCTAATAAAACGGAACATATCGCAATGTCTTGCGGGTGTCTAGAGCTTCGCGTCGCGAGCAGGCCGAGGCTTGCCGGGCGACCGGTCAGCCTTTGACCGGAGGCATTGGCGCCTAAATGGCAGGAAATTTTGATGAGTTCTTCATGAAACATTTGCCGGATTATTGCGTCTTTATTAAGTGAGGATGGACTAAGATGTATTTAGGAATGGACGACGGGATGATGCTGAACGGAAATAAAAAATCGCCGCTGATCGAAGACCTTCGCGAGCATTCGCAAGAGCAGATCGCGGAGCTTCGTTTGTTGCTGGATAAGGGATTGACCGGACGTCCGGACCCGCGCCGGCCCGGCTTCTTTGAGCTCGATGGCATTGCGAATGTATACTACGTGTTCCGGTATCCCGCGGGACACAAGGTGTTGCTGTTGGCCGCCTGGCAGCGCGAAGTTGACCCGGTGGCCGAGTTGGTTGCGTACTCCTGCCCTGCCGCGTAACGAAACTCCCCAGCTCTTAGAAGTTTAGAAGATAACTCCGCTGCGACGTTAGCGTTTGTCTTTATCGAGCGCCAGCGATAGCGAGTTGATGCAATACCGCAGACCCGTCGGCCCGGGACCGTCTTCGAACACGTGGCCGAGATGGGCATCGCAGCGGCTGCATTTCACCTCGGTGCGAACCATGCCGTGGGATGCGTCGGTCTCCTCGTCGACTGAGTGATTTTCGAGAGGGGCTGTAAAGCTGGGCCAACCGCAGCCGGAATGAAATTTTGTCTCGGAGCGGAACAGGGGACTTCCGCAACAGACGCACTTGTAGGTGCCGGGTGTGTCGGTGGATTCATATTCTCCGGTGAAGGGGGGCTCGGTACCTTTTTGACGAGTGACATAGTATTGATTCGGAGTGAGTTGCTTTTTCCATTCGCTGTCGGGCTTTTGGATCTTTTCGGTCATATATCCTCTTTATACCGTATAAACACAGTCTCCTGAGTATCAGATTCGCCGCAATGCCTTGACGTTTCGCCCTGCCGACCCAATCATAAAAGTACCCCTTCGCCCTGGGGAACTCGTATGTCAGACCAAACCGAGCCCCAATATGCTGAAAAGCGTCGTGGCAGGCGTGCCAAAATCACCAAACCGCTGCGCGTGCGTCCTTCGGAGCCGCGCGATGAGCACTTTGAAGACTTGCCGGTCAGCATTAATGCGTCAAAGGAGGGGATTTTCTTCCAGACGCGCCGGAAGGGCTACTACAAAGGCATGCGGGTGTTCGTGACTTTTCCTTTTACTTCGCAGCATGACCCGATGAATTGCGAGTATGTGGCGGAGGTGGTTCGGGTGGAAGAGCTGCCGAACAACCGCTATGGCGTTGCGCTGCATTTGCTGATGACGATGAATTACAGCGCCAGTGCTCCGCCGGGCCCGGTTAGCCGGACTTAGAATCCAATTTTTGAATTGTTCCGCGGCAATCTTGCGATTGACACGCACCTTTGCCTTACTGTATTTTTCTAGCGAGATGACTTTTCGGGCGCATCGACACCATCATCATCACGGCCACCCGCCGCGCCCGTGGAGCCCTGCCTAGAGATTAGCAACATTCAAGCAGGAAATGCCCCGCCGGCGCTGATTGCGCGGCGGGATTTTTGTTTTTGGGGAGGGTTTGTGGAGCTGGCATTTGAAAAACAAGGCGGGCTGATTCCGGCAATCCTGCAGGATTACACGAGCAAGGAAGTGCTGATGCTGGGCTATGTAAATCCTCACGCGCTGGCGGAGACCTGGAAGAGCGGCGAGGTGCATTTTTTCAGCAGGTCGCGCAACCAGCTTTGGAAGAAGGGCGAAACGAGCGGCCACGTGCTGCGGCTGAAGCAGGCGCTGGTGGATTGCGATGCGGATGCGCTGCTGCTGCTTGTGGAACCGGTTGGGCCCGGGGTTTGTCACGAGGGATACCGGTCATGCTTTTTTCGCGAGCTGAGAGCCGACGGATACGCGCGAGTCGTTTCCGAGAAGACTTTTTCGACCGAGCAGGTCTACAGAGGACAGGGGGAGAAATGAGCCTGCTGAAGCTGGGGATTCCGAAGGGCAGTTTGCAGGACGCGACGATTGACCTGATGTCGCGCGCGGGATGGAAGATTGCGCTTAGTTCGCGGAGTTATGTGCCGACGATTGACGATCCTGAGCTGGGTTGTCTGCTGGTGCGGGCGCAGGAGATGGCGCGGTATGTCGAATCCGGCGCGCTGGAGGCGGGCATCACGGGGCACGATTGGGTGGTGGAAACGCGGGCCGATGTGCTGGAGCTAGCGGAACTGGTTTATGCGAAGCAGCGGCTGGCACGGGTGAAATGGGTGCTGGCGGTGCCGGAAGATTCGGCGATTCGGGAGCCGAAAGACCTGGAAGGCAAGGTGATCGCGACGGAGGTTGTCGGGATCACGGAGAAATATCTGGCGAGTCACGGGGTGAAGGCACGGGTAGAGTTTTCGTGGGGCGCCACGGAAGTGAAGGTGCCGCAGCTTGCGGATGCGATTGTTGAGGTGACGGAAACCGGATCGTCGTTGCGGGCGAACCGGCTTCGGATTCTGGATACCGTGCTGGAATCGGCGACGGTGTTCATTATGAATCGCAAGGCGGCGGCGGATCCGGCAAAGCGCGAGAAGGCGGAAAACCTGGTGCTGATGCTACAGGGAGCGATCGCCGCGGCTACACGCGTGGGACTGATGCTGAATGTGCGGCGGGAAAATCTGGACGCGGTGCTGGCGGCGCTGCCTGCTTTGAAAAATCCGACGATTTCGTCGCTGAGCGATTCAGATTGGGTGGCGGTGAATACGATTATTGAGGAGTCGGTGGTGAGGCAGATTCTGCCGCGGTTGAAGGCCGCAAAGGCTCAGGGGATTGTGGAATATCCCTTGAACAAGATTGTGCTGTGATGCGAATTCTGAAACTTAGTCCAAAAACAGAAGCGGAGTTGCTGAAGATCAGGCAGACGCATGATCGTGAAGCGTATCGCGTCGCTACTCGGATTGTTTCGGATGTACAGCGGCGGGGCGACCATGCCGTTGAAGAGTGGTCGAAAAGACTGGATGGCACTGATCTTTCCAGGTCAGGAATTTGGATTTCGAAGAAGGAGATGGCGGCAGCAAAGAGGCGCGTGGATCGACAATTCCTGCGAGCGGTTGAGCACGCCGCAAAGAATGTCCGGAAAGTCGCTGAGCAGCAACTTCCGCGCGAGTGGAGCTTGCGTGTCGAAGCGGGCGTTGGCGTACGGCAACTCGTTCGTCCACTGGATTCGATCGGATGCTATATTCCCGGCGGGCGGTTTGCGCTGCTATCGACGCTGGTGATGACCGCCGTGCCGGCGCAGGTGGCGGGCGTGGAGCGCGTTGTCGCTGTTTGCCCGCGGCCGAACGACGCACTGCTGGCGGCGGCGGAACTGCTTGGCATCGTCGAATTCGCGCGGATCGGCGGAGCGCAAGCGATTTCTGCAATGGCTTATGGAACGCGGAAGATTGTGGCGGTGGAGAAAATTTGCGGGCCTGGCAATCGGTTTGTTACCGCGGCGAAGCAGATTGTGAGCGCGGATTGCGCGATTGATATGCCCGCGGGGCCCACGGAGGCGGTGGTGCTGGCGAACACCGGCAATCCACGGTGGATTGCGGCGGATCTGCTGGCGCAGGCGGAACATGCGCCGGATGCGGGGAGCTATCTGGTGACGTCATCGCTCGTGTTCGCGCAGAGGGTGCAACAAGAGGTGATGGCGCAATTGAAGGAATTGCCGAAAACGAATCCTGCCCAAAGCTCTATTCGGAAAACGGGAGCAATTCTCGTCGCGCGCTCAATTGAGCAAACTTGCGAATTTGTGAACCGGTTTGCGCCGGAACATTTGAGCTTGCCCGCGGATGGAGAAAAGCTTCTTGGCAGAATCCGGTCGTCTGGGACCATCTTTCTAGGCGCACTTAGTGCGCAACCTCTTGGCGATTACGCGAGCGGAAGCAATCACGTTTTGCCCACGGGCGGGTGGGCGCGACGGCGGGGCGGGCTTTCTGCGGCGGACTTCGTGAAATGCATCAGCGTGCAGGAGATTGCTGCTGTGGGGTTTCGAGGTTTATCGGATGCCGTGGAGCGGCTCGCGAATGCAGAAGGGCTTCTCGCGCATGCCCGGGCCGTTGAGGTGCGCCAATGAAGGTGCGCTTGCCCGTTCGGAAAGCGATCCTGGAGCGACACACTTACGAAGCACCGGCTGAGGGGCGCTGGGGAAAAATCCGGCTCGATTTTAACGAGAATACGACGGGATGCAGCACGGCCGCGCTGGCTGCCCTTCGCCGGCTCAGCGGGAAAGAACTGGCGATGTATCCGGAGTATCAGGCGCCGACGAGGATTCTGGCGCGTTACTTTGGCGTGAAGGCCGAGGAGTTGCTGCTTACCAACGGCGGGGATGATGCGTTGCGCGTTTTCTTTGACACATTTGTCGAGCCGGGCAGCCACATTCTGATTTGCGAGCCGACTTTTCCGATGTATCGCTATTACGCGGAGATTGCCGGGGCGCGTGTGGAACCGTTGCACTACTCGCGGGAGATGGAGTTTCCGTTGGCGGCCGTGCTCAAGGCTCTTCGCGCGAAACCACGCGTTTTTTTCCTGGCCAATCCGAATAATCCCACCGGCACACTTGTGGACAAAGGTGTGATCGAGAAGATTCTGAAAGCGGCCCCGCATACCGCCGTTGTTCTCGATGAAGCGTACTCCGATTTTTCTGGCGTCACGGGCCTTCCGTGGATCGGCCGCCACTCGAACCTTTTCGTTGCGAAGACTTTCTCGAAGGCCGCGGGGTTGGCGGGACTGCGTCTGGGAGCGGTGATTGCGCAACGCGAGTCGCTGGCCCTGGTGCGACGCGCCTTGCCTCCTTTCCCCGTAAATGCGGCGGCTCTGGCGGCCAGCGTTGCCGCGGTGCGCGAAAGGCGGACGATTGAGCGGTACATCCGCGAAACGAGGCGGCTGCGCGAATGGTTCGGCGCCGAACTGAAGCGGCGCGACGTTCGAGTGTTTCCGAGCGCGGGCAATTTTCTTCTTGCCGATTTTGGCGAGGCTGGCCCGGCTTTCTTTCGCCGGCTGACGCGCAATGCAATTCTGCTTCGTGAGCGCAGCAAAGACCTTGGACCGGGATTCGCGCGCATCACCATTGGCACGCAAAAAGAGTTGCGGGCGTTTCTGCGGATTCTTGATCGCGGAGGTCGGTGACGTCATGGCTCGGACCGCGACAATTCGGCGCAACACCAAAGAAACGCAGATTGCGATGCGAATGAATCTTGACGGCCGCGGTAAATCAGAAATTTTCACGGGCATTCCATTTTTCGATCACATGTTGGACCTTGTGACGCGCCACGGCGGGTTCGATCTGAAACTGAAAGCCACGGGGGACCTGGACGTGGACCAGCACCACACTGTGGAAGACGTGGGCATTGCGCTTGGGGAAGCCGTCACTTCGGCGCTTGGCAACAAGCGTGGGATTAATCGCGCGGGATATTTTCTGATGCCTATGGACGAAACGTTGGCCGTGGCGGCGATTGATTTCGGCGGGCGACCACGCTGCGTTGTGAAGGCGCAATTTCCGGCAGTACGGGTTGGTGATTTTCAGACCGAGCTTGTGGAGGATTTTTTCCAGGGGTTTGCGCAAGCTGCGCGGGCGAACGTTCATTTGCGGGTGTTGTATGGACGCTCAACGCACCACCAGGTGGAGGCGCTGTTTAAAGCGTTTGCGCGGGCGCTGCGATTTGCGGTTTCGCGGGATGGGCGATTGCGGAAAGTCCTGCCAAGTACAAAGGAACTCTTGTGAACGTTACGCTGATCGATTATGGCGCCGGCAACGTCCCCTCGGTGCAGCGGGCGTTGCGGCGGCTTGGCGCACAGGTGGAGAGTACAAACCTGCCGGAAAAAATGGCGTCAGCGCACTGCCTGGTGCTTCCGGGAGTGGGCCATTGCGCGGCGCTGATTGCGGCGCTCGATGCACACTCTTTGCGACAGCCATTGATTGAGGCCATCGGGCGCGGTGTGGCGTTTCTTGGCATCTGTCTCGGCTTGCAGGCGCTGTATGAATCGAGCGAAGAGGCTCCTAACCTGCCGGGCCTCGGTCTTCTGCCTGGGCGGGTCACGCGGCTTCCCGAACACGTAAAACTTCCGCACATGGGATGGAATACGCTGAAAACCGTCCGGTCAACTCGGCTGCTCGATTCAGTTCCCTCCGATGCTTACTTTTATTTTGCGCACTCCTTTGCCGCGCCTGCGGCGGGGCCGGAGAGTGCGGCCGTTTCCGAGCACGGGCGCGAATTCATCGCCGTGCTCGAAAAGGACAATATTTGCGCCGTGCAGTTTCATCCGGAGAAGAGCGGTCCGGCGGGTGCGCAGGTGTTGGGTAATTTTCTGCGGGCGGCGGCATGAGCCTGGCACGGCGCATTATTCCCTGTCTGGACACAGACGGGGCGCGGGTGGTCAAGGGCGTGCATTTCGAGGGATTGCGCGATGCTGGAGACCCTGCGGAGCTCGCGGCGCGATACAACGCGGAGGGTGCCGATGAGCTCGTTGTGCTGGACATTGCCGCGGCGCGCGACAATCGGCCTACGTTTCTTGAAACCATTCGGCGCGTCGCTGAACAGTTGGCGATTCCGTTGACCGCGGGCGGGGGCATTCAGACGCTAGAGGCGGCACGTGCGGTGGTCGGCGCGGGGGCGGACAAAATCACGGTGAACACTGCAGCGGTCGAGCGGCCGGAACTCCTGGGCGAACTTTCGGCGGAATTTGGCGCGCAAGCGGTGGTGCTGGCGATTGACGCAAAGCGGGAGGCAGGTGATTGGCAAGTGCGGATTCGCGGCGGGCGTCAGGCGACTCTGCTGAACGCCCGGGAATGGGCGCAACGGGGAGTGGAGTTGGGCGCAGGAGAAATTCTGCTGACGTCGGTGGACCGCGACGGGACGCAATCGGGTTTTGATACGGAGTTGACGGCGGCGATCAGCAAGGCTGTTTCGGTGCCAGTGATTGCATCGGGTGGCGCGAAGGTGCCGGCGCATTTTCTGGAGGTGTTTACGAGCGGCGCGGCGGATGCGGCGCTTGCGGCTTCAATTTTCCACGACAAGCTGCAGTCGATTCGCGCGCTAAAGGAATTTCTCAAGGGCAAGGGCGTTGAGGTCCGCTTGCCGTGCTGATTCCGTGCATTGATCTACAAGAGGGGCAGGCGGTGCAACTTGTTCATGGACGGCGCCGTGAACTTGCCGTCTCTGACGTTTTTGGTTTGCTGAAGAGATTTGGGCGTCACGAGTGGCTGCACGTGATTGATCTGGATGCTGCGATGCGCAAGGGCCACAACCGCCGCCTGGTCAGCGAGCTTTGTGTACGCGCTAATCGCGAGCACGGAATGAAGGTGCGCGTTGGTGGTGGAATCCGTACGGTTCGCGTGGCCGAACAACTCATCCGGCTGGGAGTGGCACAAATTATTATCGGCAGCGCCGCGTTCCGCAAGGGGCGCGCCAATCTGGCTTTTCTCAAGAGGCTTCGTGGCCGTGTGAAAAAGAAACAAGTGCTGATCGCTTTGGACACGGCGAAAGGAAAAATCGTGGTTCACGGATGGCGCACTTCCCTGCGGGTTTCCCCGCGAGAAGTCATGGCTGCACTAGAACCATTCTGCGGCGGCTTTCTGTGCACGGATGTGGACCGCGAAGGGACGATGAGTGGTGTGAATCTGGAATGGTTCCGGGGTCTGCGCGCGGCGACGGAGTTGCCAATCGTTGCTGCCGGGGGAATTTCGTCGCGGCGGGAAATTCGGGCGCTTGAAAAGCTTGGCATGGACGCAGCTGTCGGGATGGCGCTGTACAAGAACCGCGTTCGCTGATTGTCGCGATGCGCGGCAACGCTTTTCGTACCGCCCCGCATGCAGTACGATACCTGTAATGCGATTTCTCTTCCGATTGCCTTTTCTTTTTTGTTTTTCAGCCGCGGTCCTGCTGGCCCAGTCGCCGGACGCACCGCTTCCTTTTCAACTGAAACTTATCGGCCCGAACATCTGGGCGGCGATTGACGACGCCAAAGGCGATGCGGGCGCCAACTCCGGGTTCGTGGTTGGCGACGACGGCGTTGCGGTGATTGATACGTTCGAAAATGAGGCCGCGGCGAAAGCGCTGCTCGGACAAATTCACAGCTTTACGCATTTGCCGATCAAGTTTGTAATCAACACGCACTACCACCTGGATCACGTGGCGGGGAACCGAGTGTTTGCCCAGCAGGGAGCAGTTATCGTGGGGCACCACAGCGTGCGCGCGTGGATTCACACAGAGAATCTGAAATTTTTCGGAGAGAAAATCAAACCAGAAGAAAAGGCTCTGGTTCAGAACCTGCTTGCGCCGGAAGTCACCTACGACACGGGCGTCACGCTTTTCCTGGGTTCGCGGCGCATTGAAGTGACTTATATGCAGGGCCACACTGGCGGCGATTCCGTGGTTTCGATTCCGGATGCGGGCATTGTGTTTTGCGGCGACCTTTTTTGGCGGCACACGCTCCCGAATCTGATCGACGCCACGACCTCGACCTGGATTTCCACGCTTTCTGGGCTCACGGAACCGCCTGCGGATGTTCTGCCCAACTCCGCGCTGCCACGCGCCGCGACTTTTGTCCCGGGACATGGCGATGTGGGCAACGCGGAAGACGTGCAGGAATTCCGGGGTTACCTGGTGTGGTTGCGAGCCGCCGTGCAAAAGGGCGTGGACACGAACAAAAAGGGCGACGCGCTGGTCACGGCGGTTTTGCCGGAGCTGACGGAGAAATACGGCAGCTGGGAATTTTTTAAGGATTTTTCGCGCTCGAATATTCTCGACGCGGGCGCGGAACTTGAAGGCACCAAACGCATTCCCGTCGCTCAGAAAAAGTGAGGCATCATGCTGGTCTCTTTCCGTTCCTGCGGCCCGAACGATCACAGGGCTTTGCTAAAACTGGTGATCGCTTACAACAAGTTTGAGAGGATCCCGGTTCATCCGAAGTCGCTGAGCCAGGGCTTAGACGTGCTGCTGAGGAATCCGTCGCAAGGAAAAATGTGGCTGATGGAGAACCACAAAAAGCCGGTGGGGTACGCGCTGCTGACATATAACTTTGAGCTGGAATACGGCGGAGCGGAAGGCGTGCTTCGGGATTTATTTGTGGAGAAGCGCTTCCGGAACCAGGGCATCGGGTCGCTTGCGCTCTATGAAATCGAAGATTATTGCAGAGAACGAGGGATGCGGGCGTTTCAACTGCAACTGCCCCTGCGCAACAAGGCCGCCGCGATTTTTTATCGCAAGGCGGGCTTCCGCGAACTGCCACGCCGCGTGATGTTGATGGAGGTCCGGCCGGAAGAAGTGGTGCAGGCGCGGCGGGCTAGCGCAAGTAAGCGTCGGTGATGTACTGCTGCACCATGCGCTGGGTGTTGAAGAACGAGCCGTTGATGGCGATGGCGTGGCGCAT